>SDBV01000299.1_pt1 | contig 69403 bp, 62 predicted proteins | sample 2277081 | NCBI WGS metagenome assembly SDBV01 (sample SAMN10402039, study PRJNA504765) | marine sediment metagenome | isolation source: marine sediment core GS10_PC15, 223 cmbsf | place: Arctic Ocean: Southern Knipovich Ridge | collected 2010
CCAGCCTGTTTGGATCTGAACAAGATATAGAAATGCGGTTGGAACAGATGAGAATCAGACATGAAGTCCGACAAAAAGACATAGATAGGCACTTTAAAACTTAACTTCGTAAAGTAGAATTAACTTAAATAATTTGAATACTCCATCAACTGACAATAATTATCAAATCTCAATTGTACTTTACGGGCCCGCCTAGTGATAATACAATTATGTCCAACAGACATGTTACATAATGTCCTGCGTTATAAATCCAGCTTTGGAGCTTTTCAAGAGCTATTTTTTGGAAGCTCGCTAGCAAAGCAAAGGGAGGGCCAATAAAGTATCGGGAAGGTTGTAATAAGATCTAAAGTAAAATCATCAATATTAGCATCTGAATAAAATTTATAAAATTGCTTTATCAAGTAATTTTATACCTCACGCTCGTTTACAATTTCAAACCTAATGCGTCAAAGAGGAAAGCCATTTGTTCGGCCTGTGTTTGTATAAGGTGCCTTCGGGTTGGATTAATAGTGGGAGGGGGAGGCCTTCAGTCGTTACTCATTATATAAGCTGGATGGTGCGGTGGCAAGGATTTGCGGAAGGGATGGGAAGATTAAGGAATTTTGTCCACCTTACGTTCAAGCTTGCTAAGTCTTTCTTCCAAATTAAAGTAATTTGATTCTATAAACTCGTAAAACTCATAGTTACTTTTTTGCAAATCCTCAAATCCTTTTTGGAGATACCTAATGCTGGCATCAACCTGCCCGCCGATAGTCTTGATAGTTTTGGATGGCAGGCGGGTCTGATTTTTGTGTCTTTCTAATTTTCGCTTAAATTTTTGTCTATTCATTTAATAGTATAAATAACATTCGAACATAGATAAAGATAATGATTTTAACAATACCAGGATTTGCTTTAACATAAAATCGTAACCGATATATAACTTACCCGGCGTGCGGGCTACCGCACAGATTATATATCTGACTTGTCTGCCGGAGCTTTAGCGTAGGTAGATCTTATGTTAACGATCCTCTGTGATAATATCACCCCATATTGACCCACCCATTTCAGTGTAAACTGACCCACCCATTTCACTCGATATTGACCCAGGCGTTTCAGTTGATACTGACCCGGGTATTTCAGTCGATACTGACCCACCCCTTACCGGAATCTGTGACATGTTTTCTTTGGATAAAAAACTCAAAGAAAATGGCTGGAAAAAGAAAAACTATGGAACAGATCCGCAACATACTACGACAGAAAATCAATGGCAGCCCTATTCGGGCGATAGTTCGTCATACCAGGGTGTCGCGCAATACGATCAAAGGTTACATCAGGATGATTGAGGCAAACGGTTATAGTCTTCCAAAAGCGCTTGAATTAGATGATGAAGCATTAATGGGGTTGCTGTATGAACCCAACAGACCACCTTGTGTAGAAACCCGGCACACTCACTTTCAAGAGAAGCTACCCTTGTATGCCATAGAGCTAAAAAAGCGGCATGTTACCCGCCAATTGCTATGGGAAGAATACCGGCAGGAGTTTGCTGACGGATACGGCTATACACGCTTTTGCCATCATCTCAATGAATATATTGGCAAGAAGGATGTAACAGCCATATTTTCTCACTGTCCCGGGGAAAAATTAATGGTAGATTTTGCCGGGGACAAGTTGAGTTATATCGACAAGGAAAGCGGAGAGATTATTGATTGTGAAGTGCTTATAACTGCACTTCCCTTCATTGTTAGAGCTGTCAAATCATTAACCGATACAGCCCCCTGGAAAACTGAAGAAGATGCTATCAGGCATTCCAGAGATATAATTTCACTTTTCGAAAGTTCATTAACAATTACTAAGCAGGAACTAAGTAAGTTTGATGAACAAAATAAAAAATACAGTCACAATCAATTGGAGCAAAAATCATCATGAATAATCAAAATTGTTGCATTTGTAGTCAGATAGACGGAGATGAAAAAAATGACTTAATAAGTAATCTCCTAAATGAAACTTCTTATACAAGAAGAATTGCTATTGAAAATGAACATTTTGCCGTCATTCCAAGTCTAGGAGCTTTAGCGCCAGGTCATTCATTAATTTGCCCGAAATTCCACATCAAAAGCATCTCACAAATGCAGTATCAATTTGATGACTCCTATCTGGAAATTAAGGAAAAAACGATTTCGCTTTTGAAAAAAATTTATGACACTGAGATACATTGCTTTGAGCACGGAACCTCCAAAGGTGATTCAAAGATCCTTTGTACAGTCGATCATGCACATCTTCACCTTATACCGACCAACATATCATTAAGCAAAATATTATTTAAAAAATATGATTGGACTGAAATTGGAGATTCACTAGCTGATTTTAGGTCTATTGCAGATAGTGAAGAATACATTTATTATGAGTTTCCAAATCGAAGAAAATTCGTTGCAAAAAATGTTTATGGTGGATTCGAATCCCAGTATATGAGAAAACTATTTGTACAAGCTTTGAATCAGAAACCAGAATGGAACTGGAGGGAAGAGCCTAACCAAACTGAGGCAGACAAGATTTATAGATCGATTAAAAAAGAACTAAGTTATTCGTAAAATTTTGAGCAAACATATTTCATGAAATAGTTTTAGAGTAAATGGTACGTGGGAGCGTAGAAATCATCTAATCCAAGTTCTTTATCTTGCTCTATATTATGTTAAACAGGAATTGCAAGAGCGTTGGCCTGCCAAAATACCCGGGCGTGGGTTGGCATATGCGCTGATAGGTGATTATTTTGGCTTGATTACTTTGTTTACTTTCTTCATCTAAGGAAAAAAAGCTCCACAAACGTGGAGCTAAAATCTATAAACTTCCTAGTAGGCGTAAAACCTCAAAAAGCAATATTGCTTCCATAATTAAACCCCTAAGCAGCTTAATCGATTTTTTTAATGCCTTTATATGCTTTTTCATAATTAAAAAAGATCAAAGGTTGAGCTTACCACAGAAACAGAATTTCACCTGAAAAAGAAAAGATATTGATCAAGCTTTGCTTGATTCATTTTTCTTCAGACGCTTTGCATCCGCAAGCTCAATTCCAAAGAATCTGCTTGGGCATATAACTCCGTCATTTAATGTGGATGGCTTTGCCTTCACAATAAAAGTGTTATTACAAGGTAAGGAAAGTCATTTCTTGCTTCAATAAAATTTTATGTTTAGTAGAACACAATGTGCGTAGGCCCGCCAAAATACCCGGGCGTGGGTTGGCCAGTGTGCAGATAGGTGATTATTTTGGCTTGATTTTTTGAATACTTTTTTATCTAAGAAAAAAGTATTTGCCCGCCCGGCACGAGGGCAAAGAATTAAATAGAAATTAGGAAAGACTGTAATCAGCACAATTGCAAAAAAGAAATAGCATTTAAATAAAGCGAAAGCTGCAAGTGTATTAGAGGCTATATTCTAAGCACCGAGAATCAAATATATAATTGCACACAGGCCAGTAACCGGAATATCACAAAATAGGAGATCTAAGGCTCTAATTCTCTTGCATTGGGATGTTTATTGCGCACTAGCGCAAAAGCGGGTGGGCAAACTATTAATAGCTGCAGGGACAGGGAATGGCCGGGCGCAAGCATTGTGAGCTGGCCGTGCGGCTATTTAGCATAACGTCAAATTATATAACATGGCATAACACCATTAGAAGTTTTAAAGAATCGGAGCACTACACATCAATACTCATCCCGCGTCTGCGGGACTTAACATAATATCATTATATAAGCTGGACGGTGCGGTTGGAAGGATTTGTGGAAGGGTGGGAATTTAAAATTTACAAGAGTTCTGTAGGGCTGTAGTATTCAAGACGTCAGAGCTTACAGTCTCTATAACCTTTTCTGAAAAGAAATTCAGTGGATAAACACCAGGATTTGCTTTAACATAAGATCGTTACCGATATATAACTTACCAGCGCACTGGCTCACACACAGATTATATATCTGATCTTATGTTAATCCCGTCTAGCGCCGGGACCGCAAATCCTTAGCATTGTTATATAATTTATATTATGTTAAGTTAGCAATAATACTTAGGTTCTGATACTACTTTAGCTAAATGGATTAATAATCTCTACTCCTTCTACTATTTGGCCGTGTTGCAGATCCTCAGAATATAGTGTTTTACTTCCTGATTCAATAGCAGCAGCAAGGATCAACGAATCATACCAACTGTAATTGTAACTATTTAGCATTTTGAGAGCTGTCGTTACTAATCCTTTGCTAAAATATACACGGCAGATCGGATACATCGTGGAATTAAGATAGTCTGAGATATCTTTTGTTGACATAGGTGGCTTCACTATTCGGCTAACTACATTTACAAATTCCTGGATCACCTGGTAGCTAATCACTCCTTTGTAGTTCTTTAATGCTAATTCAATAAGTTTTCTGGCATCCTTGTTCTTTGTTATATCCTTTTCATCAAAAGTATAAACAAAGATGTTAGTGTCTATGAAAAACCTATCTTTCATTCATCTCATCCCTGGTCGGTTTTTTTTCGGGAGCTTTGACATAATTAAGCCTTTTCATTAAGGCTCGGTATTCTTCTACCCTCTTATTCCCACCCAGATATTGACTGAGCCATTCTCTAAACCTCTCATTTAAACTAGATCCTTCTTCAGCCGCTTTTTCCCGGGCTAGTCTAATCAGTTCCTCAGAAGCACTTAATGTAATATTTTTTAGCATTGAACACTATGTTAGTGTACACGAAGATAGTGCATTTTTACAAAGAAATCAAATGGGTTAAGAATAAATCAAACATGCAGTGATCGCATTACTTCAATCCTTTTTAAAATCTTAATTCATTGTCGCGGAAAGTCCTTATTGAACAATGTATTAATTAACTCGTATGATAAAGCTATGAAACATCCTGCCTTCTCCATTCTATTTTCATTGTGCGCATTTACAATTATCAATCTTTCAGCCCAGGATTGTGATTTCTCCAAACCCAATTCCCGGAATGCCTCCTGGTCGCATGATGGATCCGCATTGCTTTTCGATTCTAATCGGTCTGGCACACCGCACATTTATCGAATGGATGCTGATGGGAAAAATACTGTCCAGCTAACCAACGATGCTACAAGCGATTATTACGCCTTCTATTCTCCTGATGACCGGTATATAACTTATATGGCTTTCAGGGACACAGCCTCCGTGGTACGCATTATGAACGCAGACGGAACCAATAACCGTGCACTCACACCATTGCAGGTTTTCAATGCGGACCCAAGCTGGTCTCCCGACGGAAAAATACTCCTTTTCTATTCACACCGCGATGGAAATGCGGAATTGTACCGGATGGATCCTGATGGGTCAAATCAGGAACGCATTACATTTACCGAAGATTTGGCGGAAACAACACCTGTTTTTTCGCCGGATGGCTCCAAAATTCTGTTTATTGGGGTTAAAGATGGAAATGCTGATTTGTATGTTATGAATCCGGATGGTAGCGGTCTGCAAAGACTCACGGATCATCCGTATTCCGATCGGGTAGCCCGGTGGGCCCCGGATGGGAAATCCATAGTCTTTTACTCACGTCCTACCACCAAAATGGTTGGATCATCGACAGAAAGCTGGAACCAATCTGAATTGGTCGTTATTCAACCCGATGGTACCGGGCGACTACTGCTTACTGACAACACCTGGCTGGACCAGGGACCCGTTATTTCACCCGACGGCACAAAGATCGCTTATACCTCCTGCAAATCGGGAAACCGCGAAGTCTGGATTATGAATTATGACGGTACGGCACCCCGCCAAATTACATTTACAAGTCGTTAACTAGCTTTCTTACTTCCGGGAAAGCAATCGCAGCCATTTGAACATCAATCAACTTACTGTGGTTGTAGCTTTCACCATCACAAGAATATTTACAGGCTCACTCCTGCCTTTTACCTTCACAGGTTTCATATCGGGGGTTCCTTTCCAATCATCCAACTCCAGTGATTTGAAGACTTCCTCTGTAATGATCAGCTGCGCACCGTATTGTTTATTGAGCTGCTCAACACGTGCCGCAATGATCACCGTATTCCCGGTGACAGAAAACTGTTTCCTGGATTCTGTACCTACGTTGCCCGTTACCACATGCCCCGCGTGAATACCAATTCCCAATGTTGTAAACGGTATCTGTTTCGAATCATTACGGCTTTTGATTTCTTCCAGTATCCGGGTAGCCGCCAGGAAGGCATTACGGCTGTCATTACCATGTGAAACCGGGGCGCCAAAAGTGGCCATAAACCCATCCCCCATAAACTGGTTGATATTACCGCTGTATTCCCGAATGATTTCAATCATAAATCCAAATACATTGTTCTGGTACTCAATCAATTCCTCCGGATCCATTTTCTCGGCAATGGGTGTAAACCCCCTGATATCCAGAAACATAACGGCTACATACTGTTTCTTGCGTTGCGGTTTATCTTCGATAAGAGCAATGGCAATTTCCGGCGAAACCTGCTGCTGCAGCAGTTTGGATACATGTTCCTGCACTTTCTCCAATTGCCCTTTAGTGGTATCCAGGTCGGTGTATGCGGTGGTAAGTAACCGGTGCTTTTTTCGTTTCGACAGATACAAAAACAGTATCGCAATTAAGCCCGAAGCAATAAAAGCAGCGATTATGATCAGAATATTTTTTAAACGCACCTCTGCTTCCTTTTCTTTTTGTATTGCTGTGATTTTCAAATCGCCAATCTGGTTTTGTGCCTGCAACCGTTCCATTTCGCTTTCAACTAAATTATAGGCAGTTACTTGTAATGCGCTATCACTCTGATATTTTTGTTGCATAGCAGCATATCTTTTGTAAAACTCCAGGGACCCTTCAAAATCACGTGCATCTTCGAGTTCAGATGCCTTTTCCTTTAGATCTGCCATTTCATTCAAGTTACTCAGAACCAGTTCTGATTGCATTTCAGGAATGATTAATGAGCCTATGCTGTCTTGTTCTATTCGCCGGGATAATATGTTTACAGTTGAGTCTGGTCGATAAACAATCTCTTTGCGAATAGAATCCATTCTTTTGAGCGCCCTGTAATTAGTAATTTTATATTCAATTTCTTCTGCTTTATCAATCTCCCCCCTGTTTCTTAGAAGTTCTGCAGCTTTTTCGTAATGGCCGATAGCCACTGTAGTATCTCCCCTTTTTTCATATAACTGTGCGAGCTTAAGCTCGGTTGAAGTGGTCACGCTGTTCTTAGAATTGGAAAAAGCGGATACTATATCGAGATCAGAGAGTGCACGGCTGAGGAAATTTTGCTTGACCTTTCCTGCAGATGCCAGGGAATCAATCTTTGACAAGTAAATATTCGCCTGGGTCTCCCCGGATTCGTACTGGAATTCTATTGCTGCCAATTGTGTTTCTTCAAATGTTTTTTTGGCATCCAGGTAATTCTCACGTTTGTAAAGCAATTTACCATAGTTGAGCTTGCAGTCTATAAAAAACTGGTTTTCAAAAGTATCAAAGTCTGTAGTTGAGACAATAAAGTTATCTGCCATTTGAGCGGCCTGCCGACCGTATCGTACTGCTTTTTTGATGTTTGATTCCTTATATAATCCGGAAAGTTCATTCAATGCCACCAATTTCTCATAACCGGATAATTGTTTAAGTGTTTGTTCTTTATCAGAAATAATCGTCTGGCTGAGTACGGGAAGATGCAGTGTAAGAAAAAAAAGCAAAAGAAGATAAGTTCTGGAAATATGATTCATTATCGCAAGTTTGCAGGCTTCTAATATAATCTATTTCCCGCCTCTTGTTCTAATCGTTCTGAAATAAATATTTTGATAATACTCTGTCTTGTAAGGCTTAACCGACTGGAAATTCTATCCAACTGGTCAACCATCCACTCTGGAAAATCAACGCTCACACGTTTTGTTTCTAAACCGGACCGACTGGTTACAGCTCCAAAGATCCTATTTTTAACACTAAATTCGCTTTTACGTTTGACCTTTGACCTTTGACCTTTCAGCCTTCCACTTTTTAACTTTCAGCTATCTTGTGTGCCTGTAAATGGCAGCTTCTCCATCCCTGAAAGGAATGTTTTTTTCATAAACGGCCCCTATTCCTGTAGCTAATTTTATACTATTCATATTATCAGGATGTATGAGACTTATCAGGTGAAGATCGGGTAAGTATTTAGCCGCCATTGATCGTACAGCCTCCGCCCCTTCCTGCGCATAACCATTACCGATAGCATCTGGAATCAACCCCCACTTAATCTCCGTTTCAGGCCAGCCATAGGGAAACCATAATCCTGTTACGCCGATTACTTTGTTTGATTCTACCATCACATATGGACCGTATTGGCGAATTTCCCAGTGGCCAATCATCATGGCTACTTTTCTCCATATTTCCCAATCTTCATGCGCTTGCCCGGTTGTATATTGCATGCTCGTTTCATCAGAATAGTACGGAAACAATGGTTCCCAGTCGTCCGCTATGGGTTTCCTCAGGATCAGACGGTTAGTTGTAATTTGCTCCGGGATGAGGTACTTCATAGTGACTATATATAATTTTACCCTGCAATTTAGTTGATTAGGAATTATTCCGCGGTTCGCACAAACCTTGCCCCGTATGCTTCTTTGCGGTTGCCTCCTGACCACCCACCAAAACGACGGTAGGCAATCGGACTGTAAGGATTGAATTCGGTAAAATTCATGGGATATATGTAATAGCCACCGCCACGATATCCAAATCCTCCTGGTCCGTCAACACCACTCGGCCAGCTATTGTTATCAGCAAACCCGTAACTTGTCAGAAGGCCATTTCCGTGCTCTCCGAAGAATGCCCTGCCCCGTTCACTGCCAATTGAAACCACGCGCTCCCACATGCTACCGGCGAGGTCCATCACCCAGTAGTAAGAAGCACCGAATTCCGACCGGTTTTCGTCCGTGAGTGTATTTTCATCTGGCTTGGCAAGATCCCCGGTTTCTGTCATCACCCTTTTGATATTTTCGTGCGTATTGGAATTCCATGGGAACTCGTTGGTTTGAGGTTCCAGAAGCCCCCTGCACGCCTTTACAAATTCCAACTCAGTCATCGGACGTAATCCCGCCCAGTCTGCATAGGCCATGGAATCATCCCAACTCATAAAATTACACGCGCGATCAGGATGATCTGCCAGGTACGTATTGTTTTCAATCCGGATGGATCCCCTTCTGTCGTAATACTGTTTCCCGCCAAAATTTGCCCTGTGGTGGCTTTGCTGTTCGGAAAGAGTATTCAGAAAATCTACATACTGGCCCTGGGTGGGCTCGTATTTCATGATGTAGAATGCATGGAACCCTGTTGGAAAATCGGAATTCAGTTCCCCTTGCTGATCACCTTCATAGCCTGTTTTACTGTTGTAGTATAATGCTCCTTCCTGTGCTCCTATGGTGATCTTCTGATCACCGGAGTTAATCGCATACAATCCTGCCGGTTTACCTGAAGCATCAGATTTGAATAACCCGCCATATTCAAGGTAAGCTTCTCCGGGTTCACCCAGTGCAAACGCTCCTTCGGGGATATACACCATCTCAATACCATAAGCTTGCACTCTATCAGATTCTGAAATTTCCCCTCTATAACTTTCATCAATGGAGAGACTAATAATTACTTTAATATCACCTCTATATTCTCCTTCTAATGAGATGAATACACCCATTTGATCTGGTGTTACTTTAAGCCGTACACTGGCATTATTAACCTTAGTGTTTTCGGATGATATCTTTATAGGATCAAATCCATTCCGACCTTCAAATTTGAAGAAAAGCCAGACCGCATCATGATTTCTTTGGCTATTCCATGCATTGCTCCATTCAACGGTTGCTTCAATTGTTGTCCCGTCATCCGAGAGGGCGACATTTGAAATCTTAAGGTCGGTGGCGCTAATATGGATTGAGATAGAGATAAAAAGGAAGAGGAGTAAAAATGATTTCATGGTGGTATTTTCTATAATTATTTTCTCACAAAAATCTGGAGCAAGCTTATAAAATCAGGAATAGTAACCCGAGCAGCTTTATTCTGCTTGCTTCATTTCTGATATGTATACGTGGATATTGTTAGAGAGTTATTCAGAAAAACCAAACACCTTTCGCAGAATATCGGAGGTTCTTTCCAAAGGATTTTCCCTGATTTTAGCTTCTTCCTGGGCTACCAGCGTAAATAAGCCATCGATGGCTTTTTCTGTAGCGTATGCTTCCAGATCTGGATTCACCTTTGTGACAAATGGAATTTTGTTATAGGTAGTGACGAGGTCAGTATAGTATCGTGTAGCATTTACCTGATCAAGTGCAACTTTTACAATTGGCCTGAACTCGGCATTGAGTTGCTGCGAAGTTGTTTTTTTCAGGTATTGGGTCGCTGCATCCTGCTCTCCTTTCAGGATTCCCCAGGCATCCTGAACGCTCATTTGCCTGATGGATCCAACAAATACATCCACGGCTTTGGCAGAAGCTTTCTCTGCTGCCCGGTTCAGCGAAAGAACAAACTTATCCACCTCGCTGCCCATACCAATCTGACGAAGTCTGTCTTCGACCTTTTTAGAATCCGGTGGAAATGGGATTCGAATCAATGTATTTTTGAAATACCCATCTTCTTTTGAAGCATTGGCAGATGCGGTCGCTATTCCTTTTTCAAGCGCCGCTTTTAATCCTTTGATCACTTCACTTTCTGTGAGCTGATCTTGTGACAATTGAGTGGACTGTAATGCAGAATTTAGCTCCGCACACGAAAATAATACAAGCAAAACACCAAGGTATAATTTCATAAGATATAATTTAATCAACCAAATATCCGCAATCTCTCTGTGGAAATCAACTAAAGATGATGCCACTCTATTCGAGTACATCCAAATTATTCTGTCCGTAAATTATCTGCAGGATTGTTTAGAGAAACAGCGTGGGCCCGGCTTGAAATTGTACCTGCTACAATCACAGAGCTGATTAGGGTCTTTCGAGAACGGCATATGATATGTGATTAGTGATATGAGATATACCAATTATTCTGAGTCGGATGTTTTTGGCAATTTTAACAAAAAATATTTATTCCATTCAACTCATAAAACTGCCATAAAAACTGCCGTTAGCCGGCCTCTTCCATGAACCAAATATTCTACGGAGCAGGATAATCTCTCCGAGGTGGTAAGACAGATGGGAAGCCATCGCCTGGATTACATCGTATTTATTTTTATAACCATTATCACAAACAGAACAGTCCCCTTCATTTGCCAGTATGTCAATTGCTTTGTTAATACCGGCGTGTAATTTTACTATTTCACGGTCTAGTTCCTCCTGGTACTCTGCATTTTGCTGGTCCTCCCATCCTTCCTGCCAATTGCATACTAAAAGAATATCATCTTTTCCTTCAAGGCGATTAAGAAATTTTTTTTGCCAGAAATTAAGATGTTTCAACAACTGCCATATGGTATAAGGTGTGTTCAGAATTTTTCTTCCCGTTATATTTATTTTTAAACCATTCAAAGCTTTCTCCGGATCAACGTGTGCATTTTGTCCCTGAAATGCCTGAATGAGTACTTGTTGCAAATAAAGCTGATGAGAAATTTTTGCTGCTGTTTCCATAAGTGTGTAACTATTATTACTGGTGTAACGTATTATACCAGTAAAGGTTACAAATAATTATTACCATCATAATAAAGATTAGTGGTAATGTCCTTTATTTTTTATTTAACTTCGCGGTAATGGTGCTGAAGAGTGATAAATCAGTAGAAACATTGACGATTGACGGTGGTTGGCTGAGTCTTGACTTTATCAACACAGTTTCCGATCGCAATGAAACACCAATGTTCAATTATCTGTCCTCCTACCTGCACGTCCTGGAATGGTCGGTAAAAGTAGGAATTCTGAATTCTGATGAAGCCCTGCAATTAAAGGAATTGGCTGCCAGAGAGCCAATTAATTCCGCAAAAAGCTGGATCCGTGTCCTTGAAATTCGTGAAATGCTATTCAGATTATTTCAGAAGATTATAACCGGCGATAAACCTGATGATAAAGATCAGGATCTGTTCAACAAATGGCTTTCAAAATCACGTAGTAAAAATAAGATTGATTTTGGCAACCCATCACATCTTCTATGTTCCTGGGATATTCGCCCGGGTGATTTTGACCTCCCCCTCTACCCTATTATCAAATCGACGTATGACTTGCTACTGTCTGAAAAACTGGACCGGGTGAAGGAATGCAGTGCTTGTGGCTGGCTATTTTTAGACAAAAGCAAAAACAAAAGCCGCAAATGGTGTAAGATGGACACCTGTGGAAGCCAGGAAAAATCTAAAAACTATTACCACAGAAAAAAAGAACAGGAAACGAAAAATTGAAAGTAAAGCACTTTGTTGAAGTATTGCATCTCCTGAATCCCGAACTAATTCTTATATGCTTCTCTTGCTTTCAGGAACTCTACGGGGGTTAGTACAGGTAGCATACTTTTCTTGAAATCCTTCGTATTTCTGGTGATAATGGCATCAATCGATTTATGCTGTATTGCAGAGAAATACTGAAGTGCGTCTTCAAAATCTTTCCAATTGGAGTCAAGCGCATTCAAAACGGAATGTTCGTTGACCTTGATAATGCTTACAATATCAGCCATTCCTTTAAGGCTGGCAATTAAACTGGTTTTTGAATTAAATTTCTTCAGAATATAGTAAAGTGTAGCAAATGATAAAGAGGTAGCATGCAATTTTAATGACTTACTTTTATCCAAACAAATCAATCCTGTAGCTTCATCAACAAAAGGATCTCTTTCCTAAAGATAATCCATCATTACATCAGTGTCCAATAACAAACTATTCATGATGACAAGTATTTCCTAATCAATTCCTGTTGTAATGCTTCCTTATAATCAAGATCATCCGGAAATTTCATTGATCCCCGGAGTTTATCAATAGGACTATATTTGGATTTCCTTTCCATTACTATATTTTCATCCTTTCGAATATTAGTTGTGATTAGCTCCAGGTAATTCTCAACGATATCCGACAGACTTCTCCCCTGCTGCCTGGCATATTTTTTAGCCCGCTCAATGACTTGTTTATCAATCGATAATGTGAGTTTCGTTTGCATTTGCTTAAATATATTTATACAAAGTTACAATTATACGTATAAAAAAATATAATTACTTACGTATAATTAATTCAAAATCCCTCAATGTGCTGGTATTGTGCATGTGCACCAGGAAGTTATCTCCCGTTCTTCGGATTTCAGATTTAATATATTAATATTTTAAAGCTATTGCACTGAGGAACGCTAAGGATTCACAGAGGTACACAGAGAATGATTCAAAGCAATTCAGGACCAGTTAATCGGTTTTGCAGATAGGGTTGATTCAGATCCCGGATCAGTTCCGGAATGGCGCGGCGGAATGATTTACAGATGGTAACCTGGATCTGTCGATATCTGTAGCTTTTTGGAATTGGGATTTAGTTTAACCGCTGAGTCCGCAAAGGAGGAGCAGAGATCGCAAAGAAATAGGCAGAGGACGCCGAGGATGGTGTTCTGTTACAGTTCCCGGATCAGGTCCGGGATGACATGATGGGGTAGATTTCTATTTATCACAAATTAACCCTCACCCCTTCCCTTGCCGATTTATAAATCGCCTCAACAATCCGGATATCCCGCATACCTTCCTCACCCGGTACCAGTACATCGGTATTGTTGATGATTGCAACGGCATCATCATCCATTTGCCTCGCCTGCTGGTTGGGAATATTTTTGTTGAATAACGTACCGTCGCTGGCTTTGCCCCTGATCCCTGAGTACGCCTGAAAAGGCTGGAGACCGTACCAGCCGTTCTCACAATCTACTTTCAATTCATTCATGTTCTTTCCGAGGCTGGTAGCACCATTAGCGACCGCTCCCGAAGGGAACTCAAGATCGAAATAGGTTGTTTCATCAACCTCGTGATAGACTTCCGGGCGTGTGGTTTCATGTCGGGCCATCACAGAAACGGGCTCTTCCCCAGAGGCGTAACGTGATGCATTAAGCGAGTAAACGCCCATATCGTACATAGCACCACCACCCAATGCTTTGTTTTGTTTCCAGTGGTCCTTCCGGCCATCGAAGTAGCCGGCCTCTGCTTTTATTTTTATGATTGGTCCAAAAGGCTTTGTTTTAGCATAGCGTATAATTGTCTGCGTATTGGGTTCGTGCTGCATGCGGTATCCAATACTTAATTTCACCTTATTTTTCCTGCAGGCATCGATGATTGCCAGGCATTCAGCAGCAGTTCTGGCCATGGGTTTTTCACACCAGACATGTTTGCCCGTATTGGCTGCGATCACGCTGTATTTGCTGTGTAATCCGGTTGGCAAAACAATGTAAATCACATCAATATCTTTATTATCAGCGATCTGTGACATGTTTTCATAGTTGTACACGTTTTTATCAGCTATTCCGTATCGTTTTTGCCAGACAGGAATTTTGTCCGGGCTGCCTGTGACTATTCCGGTAAGTTTACAGTGGTCTGTTTGTTGAAGTGCCGGAGCGAGCAGATCTCTGCTGTAGTACCCAAGTCCTACCAGGGCAACACCTAACTTTCTGGAAGACTGAGGGATAATAATATTTGCCAAGGCTGATGGTACAAGCAAAGCAATACCGGTTGTTAATCCCACTGATTTTAAAAATCTTCTTCTCTTATGCCCTTTCGATTTCATTGAATCCTGTTTACCAAAAGTATGAAAATTTAAATTTAAGAACAAAAAGAGTATATAAAAGATTGATATACAACTATATAAAATATCTTAATTTAAGTAAACTATAATTTAACAAAAATACTTAACCGAAGAGAACGCAGAGCTGTTGGAGAGTCCGCATAGGGTGGATATTTCAAATATTATTTTGTTGTCCACCATGGAGTAGCAACTTATAAATAGACCATCGATTTCAACTCCGTTACAGCATCAGTCCCTGAGAGATTAATATCTCCAATTTTTAAATTTCAGGCTTTGACTTTGTGGTCATTCTTATATAAATCAGAATCTGTTATTTACCTCCTTTTTTTCGGATTTCGGATTTCGTATTTAGGTATTTCGGGATTCAGTTACTAAGTCCTCTCCTCCACTTCTTCTTCTCCCCATGCTTTTTCTTATTCTCCAACCGTTTTTTCACTGATGCTTTGTAAGGTTTGGTGGCTTTCCTTTTTTTAGGGATGAAAAAGGCATTTGTCAAAAGCACATCAAGTTTGTTGATCACTTCTTCCTTATTCTGCAGTTGAGAACGGCTACCCTCTGCTGAAAGAACTACTTCCCCTTCTGAATTAATTACTTTGTCCAGTTTTTCGAGAATAAGAGTGCGTTGTTCATCATCAATTGTGAGGGAGTTCTTCACTGACCAGCGTAATGTAACTTTGGTGTTGACTTTGTTGACATGCTGCCCTCCCGGACCGCCACTTCGGGATGTGGTAAACTGAAATTCTCTTTTGAAATCGATAAAAGAAGGTTTTAAGGCAGCCATGAATCAACCACTATTTTCTGTTAAATTTCCCCAGCCAGTCCTGTTCCCTTTGTTCGTTCTTGATCCTTTTTTGTACTTCAGGATCATCAAGTAGCGGATTCTTTTTTCCTCGTGATGTTAGATGATATTCTCCACAATCATCACATATGTAATAATTAGTGGCAGTGCTGCTAAACCTTATGTGCGAGCGGATCAATGCTTCCTTCACCTCTTCCTCCGTATAATATCCTTTTTTACCTCTGCTGCAGCTCATGTCTTTATTTGTGAAAACAAAATTAGCACTAATTATTCATTTGTAGTTTTCATAATATAGTTGGGGGGGAATGGAATATTGGAATATTGTATTGTTGAAATACTGGTATGTCGGTATGTCAGGCTTGCAGATTAAATAATTAGAATTTAATGACGTTTTAGCTTTACGTCGACGGATACTCACATTTTTTGAATTTAGTGTTTCTTTTTCCTGATTGTTTTAAGGTCATATATTTATGCAATTAGCGAGTATTTTGGATATCCATTTATCTTTTACCCTGAACCGATTTACCTCTCCTTAAAACGGATACCAATAATACTCTTACCATTATTCCAGTATTCCAGTATTTTATAGCCTGATCATACTACTTTTTATTATTTCTTTATTAGTGTAAATAATCTTCGGATTTTATTTTCAACCACTTATTTTAGTCACTTAATGAAGCACAACCAATGCCAAGACCTGGTCTGATATTTTTGTTCATACTATCTAGTCTGCAAGTTTTTGCCCAGGAGTATATACGCCCCTCGCACCCGGTTGGAGCTGTAACGGATGAGATCAAATTAGATGGAAATCTTAAAGAAAGGTCATGGAAGAATGCCCCGCTTCTTATCGATTTAAAAACTATTGTGCCCATTGAAGGAGGTACGCAAACAGGTATTACCGAAGTAAGAATTCTTGCTGAACCCAGGAATATATATTTCGGAATAATTTGCTATGATCCTGACCCATCCGGTATTGTCAGCTTTTCTAAATTACGTGATGTTGACCTGGAGAACGAAGACCATATCCGCATAGTTCTGGATCCTTTTAAGGATGGACAATCGGGATATATCTTTTCAGTAAACCCCAATGCGGCCCGGTATGATGCCCTGGTGAGTAACTGCGGGGAATCAGAAAACAAAAACTGGGATGCCGTATGGGAAGCCAAATCGATCATAACTGATCAGGGGGTGGTCGGTGGAAATAAAAATACCCATCCAAAGTATCAACTATCAAAAAGGACTGAATGAATGGGGTTTTAATGTGGAACACCGTATCCAGCGATTACAGGAAACTATCCGGTGGGCAAATGTACGCAGGGACCAGTGGTTTATTCAAACCAGCAAAGCAGGCCTGATTAGCAACTTACCGGAGTTTACGTATGGGTGGGGTACGAATATCAGACCTTCGCTGGTGGCCGATTATAAAGAAACGGGACCTGCATCAGAGAGGGATCCGGAAGTGATTTTACTGTTGAGCCAAGCCTGGACGTAAACCAGCGAATCGGGCCTAATGTAGTTGCCTCTTTGACGGTAAACACTGATTTTGCCGAAACTGAGGTAGACAGACGTCAGACACACCTTACCCGATTTCCACTAAAGAATGGCAATATATTGGAAGTCAGTTCATTATAAAAGAAAGATATACTTTCAGGTTGTAAATGTGTTTCTTCTCTGTGCTCAAAATTCCGCATCCAGTAAAGTGCCATCCAATTTCAAAAGAGCCAATTCAGCAACTTTCGCTTCATACTTAGCCCTGTTAAAGTTTAAATGCGATAGTAGCAGGTTCTGCTGTGCCTCCCGAAACACGATCGAAGTTATTTGCCCGAGTTTGTACTGTTCCTGGGTTCGCTCAAAGTTTCGCTGATTTGTTTCCAGGTTTTTGGTTTCTGCTTTCAGTACAAAAAGTGAATTCTGATAAAACCCCCATGCATTCGATACGTCTCGTTGAATGATCTGCTCCTGCTGTCCTTTTATTATTCGCTGATTATCCAGTGCTATCTTTGAATTCTGGATACGCGTTTTTGTGAATCCACCATCAAAAATATTCCATGATAATGATACCTCTGCGGTAGGTCCTATAGAAGCTATTTTTTGTGTAAACGAAATAGATCCATTGTCTCTTTTATTCCAGTTATAACCTGCGTTCAGATTAATCTGTGGCAGGTATCCGGATTTACTCACAATTATATCGTATTTTGAATTCTGCACTAAACCTTCGTTTTGAAGAATGGTTACATTATTGGCCATGGCATTATCCATCAATTGATTTAATGTAAGTCCTTTTGTATAGGTCACACTTGTATCGACCTGAAACAGGGTGTTTACATCCCTGCCGAGCAGTACATTCAGGTTTCTTTTTGTATTTTCCAATTCCTGAGAAATATTAAGATAGTTAATACTATCTGTGTTAAAATTGACTTCAGCGTTCAGTACATCCAACTGGGTATTTTGTCCATATTCAAAACTATATTTTGCACGCAGAAGCCTTTCTTTTGAAATAGAAATAGATTGTACAAGGTTCAATTTGTTTTGTGTAAGCCGGGCTATTTCGTAATACACTGAAAACAAGTTGATAATAGTGGTCTCTATAATCTGTCGTGCCTGAAGTTCTGTTAAATTATAGTTTTCTTTCAGGATTGCATAGTTGTATTTTCTTCCATTTCCATCATAAAGTGTATAATTGAGGGTAAGTCCGGCATTGAGTCCATTGGTTTTCAATCCATTAACCTCTCTTTCCGATCCATCAGCAAATGTGATGTTTGATGATGAAATATTATAATCACCGCCTGCATTTGCTGCCAGTGTAGGTAAATAGCCGCTGTTGTAAATGCTTGCATTGTTGTATGCAGAAACAACGTTGTTGTTTGCAACTTTGATATCGTAATTATACTCCAATGCCTGATTTACAGCCTCAGTTTTATTCAATTGTTCCTGGGCGATAGCCGGAATGCCAAACAAAAGTGATATAATAAATATTTTAAATTGCTGTCTCATATTCTTCTGCGTTTTTTTCTAATACTGCACGTTCCACTTCTTCTTTTTCGGGCCGGGTACCGGTTGTAAGCCATTTTAAATTTACTTTGAAACTATTTCCCATTGCCAGCATCATCGGAAGCATTACCAGTGTTAACAATGTGGCCATCATAATCCCATATGCAACGGATATAGCCATAGGAATGAGAAATTTTGCTTGCCTGCTCGTTTCAAATATCAAAGGTGACAAACCTGCAACCGTAGTGAGTGAAGTAAGGAAGATCGCCCGAAACCTTGATTTGCCGGCAGCTAAAATAGCATCTCCAAATTTCTGTCCTTCTTTTAAATATATATTCAGCTTACTTATTAGTACAAGTCCATCGTTCACTACTATTCCTATCAAGGCGATAATTCCCAGAAATGACATGATGTTTATAGGATATCCATGAATCCAATGACCCCACGCGACACCAATCAAACTGAAAGGGATCATAATCAAAAGAATAAAGGGTTGACCAAATGAACGGAAAGTAAAAGCGATCAAAACATAAATCAGTAGTACGATAATTGGCAGTACCTTGACTGCAGAGCTTGTCACTTTCGATGCCTCTCTGTTTTGTCCTTCAAAGGATGCTGTAACCGTTGGATATTGAGCTGTGATCAAGGGCAAAACCTGGTTTCGAACCTCAGCCATAATGTCGGTTGCGCTATTCTTGGGGTCCTTCAAATCGGCATCTATTCGTATTTGCCTTTTTCCGTCAAGGTGGTTAATCGATATTTCACCGCGGGCAATCTTGTAGGTAGCAATTTCGCTCAATGGTACACGCTGTCCTGCAGGACTTACAATGCGCATGTCGTCCAGATTTTTAATGGATGATCTTTCATCACGCTTGTATCTGACCCAGACCCTGATCTCATCCCTGCCCCGTTGGAAACGTTGTACCTGAAAACCGAAAAAACCACTTCTAATCTGACTAACTACATCATTCAACCGAAAACCAAGCGCATAGGCACTCTCTTTTAGTTTTATTTCAATTTCTTTTATACCTTCCGGATCATTGTCTGACACATCTTTCAATAATGGATTATTGTTTAGCTCGGATTTTAAAATCTCTTTGGCATTTTTTAATTCCTGAATATTACTGCTCATAAGAGATACCGAAATAGGTTTACCGCCAAAATTGCTACCCGATCCAAACTCAATGCTTTCAACACCATAGAGCGGGCCAACCTTTTCCCTTATGGCTGTGGCAATTGTAAAAGAGGGGAAGTCCCGTTCTTCTCCTGGTAAAAGATTAATATTTAAAGATGCGTTGGCCGTTCCCGGGCCAATTCTTCGGATAATGTTTCGAATAACGTCTTTACCCCCGGATTGTTTCTGTTTGAAATCTTCATTAACAGCCCAGGCTGCATCTTCGATTCGTACAATTAAAGAATCCGTAAGCAATTCATTGGTTCCCTGTGGCATTTTAAGTGTGACAGCTACACGGTCACTTGCAATAGAGGGGAAAAAGGTTAATCGTATGATGCCTCCTTGCATAGCCCCCAGGGTAATTAACAATAGCGCAACAGGTATTGCAAAGCCCAGGAATTTATTTTTTATAAAGAAGACCAGATAAGGTGCATAAAGTCTGTCCCTTAACCATGAAATAAACTTATCTGCGTATTTATTAAACCAGTACGTCTTCTGTTCTTTGGTCAGTGCTTTTGAATGGGCCACATGAGAAGGAAGTATGATCAGGGCCTCAATTAATGAAATACCCAGTGTAAGAATAACAACGATTGAAACTTCACCAAAAAATTCACCAACCCGGCCATCGAGGAAAAAGAAAGTAGAAAAAGCTATTATAGTTGTTATAACCGCCGAAGCGATGGCTGGAAATACTTCCATTGTTCCATCGATCGCTGCCTGTACCCTGCTTTTACCCTTCTCATAATGGTGGTAAATATTTTCTGCTATCACAATACCATCATCAACAAGAATACCAATAACGATGATCATTCCAAAGAGTGAAAGAACATTGATCGTAACACCCAGGCTACTGGCAAATATGAACATACCTAAAAATGAAATAGGTATCCCAACCGCAACCCAGAATGCAAGTCTTGGCTTTAGAAAAAGAGCAAGAAACAGTAATACCAATGCCATCCCCTGCATCCCATTTCTCAATAGTAAATCTGTTCTTTGTACTACAGTGATTGATGAATCACTCGTAATATCCAGCCTGACATTGTCATGTTGGTTATTGAAGTTACTGATGTACTCTTTGCTTTTTTCGGCAACCGAAATCATATCTTCAGAATTGGTTGTGCTCACTGTGATTGTAATGGAAGGTTTTCCGCTATAATAGGACCGGTCAGGATTTTCTGACCACTTGTCACGAACAACTGCAACATCGCTTAATCTAATCTTGTTACCTGAATTGTCTGCCTTTACTATAATGTAATCAAGCTCCTGCCCGTGATATGCACGATTGTTTACCCTTATAAGATATTCCTCAGTATCCGTTTTAATTGATCCTCCTGTTACAAGGATATTCGTATTGGAAACCGCTTCAGCCACATCCCTGAAAGTCAGATTGTAGGCCCGTAGTTTGTCTTCCTCCACAGCAATTTCAATTTCTTCGGCTGGAAATCCGCTGATTGTAACTTGTGAAATCCCGTCAATCGATCGAATATCAGTTTCCACTTCCCTGGCAAGGGATTTGAGAGATCTTAAGGAGATATTATCACCTGTAACCACAAAGGTTATCGCTTCTGTCCTGAATACTCCTTTGGAAATTACCGCGGGATCCATGCCAACAGGGAATGACGGCACTTTATCAACCGCATTTTTTACATCGGCTAGTACAACATCAACATCATAACCTTTCAATACTTCTACGGTGATAGAGGCGGAATTCTCTGAAGAAGTGGATGTAAAACGGTCAACTCCAACAAGCCCCCGAATATTGTCCTCAATTTTAAGCACAATCCCTTCCTCCATTTCCTGCGGGGAAGCACCCGGGTAGTTTACCGTAATATTGATGGTCCGGGACTCATTCAATGGAAAAAATGATGAATTCAGGTTTTTAATCCCCATTGTGCCAAGAACAACAAATGCCAGAATCAATACATTTGCTGTTACAGGGTATTTTATAAAATGACTAATTATACTTCTCATATCTATTGCTTATTCAGCATTGAAAACAGTAACTTTCATACCATCATGTGCGCCCGGAACGGGCTTGTTTACTAACTGATCTCCATCTTTAAGGCCGCGGACAATAACAGTGTTTTTGTTAAAATAGACCGGATCAACGGATACCAGCTGGAGAACTTCTTCTATGACTATATATAGATTGGTTTCATCGATCAGTAGATTCCTGCTAATCTCAAATGCATTTTCTTTTGGATTTCCATTCATTACAGCTTCCAGATACATCCCTTCTTTCAATTCTTTGCCACGCACCTCAATAAATACCTTCACTGTCTGTGTTGCAGGATCCACTTTGCCGTTTATCCTGATAATTTCTCCATTCCACTCAATATTATGCGATTCAGAATCTTTTATCGTTACATTTTTACCTACGGATAAGGAAGGAAGAATTGTTTTACTCACTGCAACTTCCAACTCATAAACAGATGGGTCAATGAATTCTCCAAGTTTTTGTCCCGATCGAACCAACGATCCGGGTGTTACCAAGGCATCTGTTAGTATTCCAGCAAATGGAGCACGGAGATTGTATTTTATAAATATTAATTCCATATTCTTCGTGGTATAATACGTTGTATAAATGTTTTTCCCCGTTACGAAAAATTTCTCCTTTTCAGATGTAGTTTCAGGTAATGGCAAAACAGGTTTGTCTATTCTGAATTCCCGCAGGTATTTATCCCAATTTGGATAAGCATCAGGGTAGTCTAACCTCAGGTCAGGTAAAATAGAAGTTATTAAATTTTGAAGTATGCTCTTTTGCGACAAAAGTCTCGCTTCAAAATCATCGCTCCGGATATGGACAATGGTTTCACCTTTACTGTATCTTGATCCTGGTTTGAATTCTTTCCCGGTGGGTTCCATCACGCCCTGTACTTCGGCGTACAATTCAATCCTGTTTTTTGCTAGCAGCCTTCCGCTTTCAATGACGGTAACAGGAATACTTCCATTCCGCACTTCTTTAATAAAAACAGTTTGAAGCACACTGTTCTCCTGAGGTCTTTGCTTCTGTTCGCTCCCGGCAAGTGACTTCGCAATGAATATACCACCCGCAATTACAGCCAATCCCAGTATTGTAGTAATTATTTTTCTCATTTCATATTAGTTTGTAATGCAACTATATCTTGTGTTTTAATAGTATTGTGTATTTTCTTCAAATTTGTAATTGTTTGTTTTATTTCCTCAGGAGATAAATCTTTTTGGATCTCACAAAGTATTTTTTCCAAAACAGGTACAGTTTGGAGAAAAAGCTCTTTACCATGTTTTGTGAGATATACATGATTGATCCTGCCGTCTGTTTTTGATGGAATCCTGGCAACAAGGTTTTTGTTCTCTAATGTATTGATAAGCCTCCCAAGTGATGCTTTATCCCTGTTTGTGATGTATGCAAGTGCATGCTGAGGCTGCCCGTCCTCTTCGTGAAGTTTTAATAATAGCAGCAATTGAACACGGGTTAATGGTACACCTTCCTCCTGCAGCCGATCTGCCACAAAATGATCAATGCATTTCATTGTCCTTCCCAGCCAGGGTAGTATTTTACCTTCAATATCAATCGGATTATTATTCATAAATTAATTAAAAATTTTTTGTGCAAAGGTAATAATATTTATTAATTAATTGCATATGCAACTAAATTTACGAAACTCAGGATAAAAGGTTTTATTTTTTTAATTATTTTCATTTCAGATGACTCATCGCTCGATGTTCCTTTGCTGTCAGGATAGACGCCAAAAGAAGATTTACAGTTTTGTTCTCAATTTGCGGACTTAAAACAAGACATTGGGGATGTTCGATAATTTAAAAGCAGATCAGAGTCCTTTTAAAATGACTCTGGTCGGGATGCCTGTTATGCACTCTCCTCCCCTCTCAATGTCACCTTTACGTTTATCAGATACACAAATGAATACCTATTGGATAAATTATAGAACTAACAATACCATAAGGGACATTGAGGATGTTGGTTAGTCGAAACTGGAATTTTTAGTTATAGAATTTGGGCTAGTAATCAAACACCTTCAGGCAAACCGGAGTAGCTGAAGCATATTCCTTTTTGAATTGCAAACTTCCATCCTCCTGAATGGAAAACAGTACAATATTGTCAGTATTCTGGTTGGCAACGTATAAATCTAAACCATCTATCAGAAAGTTTCGTGGAAATTCACCCCGGGTTGATTCAAACCCAATTAAAGTAAGCGTACCATCAGGTTTAATTTCATATCCAACAATGCTATTATGACCCCGGTTTGAACCATATAAATATCTACCATCCTCACTTATGTGAATATCGGCGGTCCAGCTTTCTCCATCAAAGTCTCCCGGAAGTGTACTGATGGTCTGAAGCTGGCTTAACGCTCCCGTTTCGGAGTCATACTTGAATATGGCAATCGTATTCATCAGTTCGGTGATTACATAAACGAACGGTATGGTTGAACTGAATACCATGTGCCTTGGACCGGAACCAGGAGTCAATAAAACATATCCGGGATCAGTGGCTATTAATTCCTTTCGCTCATAATCCACCCTGTAAATCATAATTTTATCTGCGCCCAGATCAGCTACATAGGCGTATTTCCCGTCTGGGCTAAGATTGATGGAGTGAGGGTGCGATGCCTGCTGACGGGCTTCATTGGGTCCGTTACCTTCCAGTTGGATTACTTGTGAAGCTGCTTCCAGACTACCATCGGAGGCTATTGGATAAACAACTACTACCCCACCAACGTAATTGGTGATCATAGCCAACCTGTTTTGACTATCAGTGGTTATGTAACATGGTGCGAACCCATAGGAAGGCTGTGTATTAATTAATTTTGTATTTCCATTTGCATTGTCAATTCGGAAAGCAGAAACACTACCAACGGTATCCACATCAGGGCCCGTTTCATTTACAACATACATGAACATCCCATCGTTGGAAATTGTCAGGTATGAAGGATTGACCACACCGGATTCCGTATAAACAGGTACGATTGAATGGTCCGGCCCGATTTGTGAAATAACAAATCCATCTGCTTTACCATCTACATGACCTTCTTTTTTTGTGTATGTTCCTGTAAATAAGTACTTTCCTTCCATTTTTGTTTGGCTTACAGGGGCCATTTCGGACGAACTTTCCTTTTCTTTGGGCTGACAACCGATGATTCCAAAGAGCATTACAAGGCTACCCAGTATTGTTCCGGCACTTTTTAGTTGTATCATATTTGCAAACTAAATGATCCCTTTGTATCGTCCAAGATATTTTTGTTATTACAGCTATTATACTAAGTTTTGCCTTTTATTCTTTTACCTTTCAAGCTGATTTTAAAAATATGAAAACACAACGACGACCATTCCTGAAATCTCTGGTTGCTTTCGCCGGAGCATTAGGTATATCCATTCCATTTTTATCCTTCTCTGCCAAGAATAAATCAGAAGGATTTGCACATGTAGTTTATTTTTGGCTGGAAAATCCTGACGATGTAGATGTCACCCGGCAATTCGTAGATGACATACACAGATTCCTAAAGAAAATTGACGTCATCCAGTCAAAGTTTGTAGGCAAACCTTCACCCTCGGATAGAAGTGTGGTGGATGGAAGCTACACTATTAGTCTCGTGCTAATGTTTAAAAATAAAAAGGATCAGGATATCTACCAGGCACATCCGGACCACAGGGATTTTGCTGATAAAACTAAAGGTATTCGTAAAAAAACTCTTGTTTACGATTCAATCTCCGCCTGAAAGGTTTGTATAAACCCTGCTCTACTCCTACTGAATATTAAATACTATAACTATATATTTTACTTATCAATTATCAAAAACTAAATAATATGAATTTGCGAACTACAATTTTCGCCCTGCTTGCTGTATTTCTTTTGTCGGGGTCTGCTTCAGGACAATCAATAATTAACGAAATTATTAAATCTGGCGAGATCCGCGTTGGGATGACCGGAACGCAACCTCCTTTTTCAATGAAAACAAACGGTGGAGCAATCATTGGTTACGAGGTGGATTTGGCAACTATGCTTGCAGAAGGAATGGGAGTGAAAATAAAGATTGTTGAAATGCAATTTGCTTCACTTCTCGATGCGCTGAGTGATGGAAAAGTGGATGTAGTTATGTCAAACATGACCATAACAACAGCCAGGAACCTCAAAGTAGCTTTCAAAGGTCCTTACATGATTTCAGGAAAATCCATTTTAACCAAAACACCCACGCTAAAAACAGTTACAAGCCCTGCGGAACTTAATAATTCGTACGTAAAAATAGCTACTCTAAAAGGATCAACCAGTGAATCATATGCTATCAAAAATACTCCCCAGGCAATTTTAACACTTGTTGATAATTATGACCAGGGGATCGAAATGATTCGAAATGGTACGGTTGATTTATTGCTAGCTGACTTTGCGATTTGTGCATACAGCGTGCTGACTAATCCGGACGATAGATTTTATACGCTTAGCAATCCTCTTTCGATTGAACCCGTTGGAATGGCAATGCCTGCTTCCGATCCTTTGTTCCTTAATCTGATTGACAATTTCTTTATGGACATGCAGTTAGATGGCACACTTGATGACCTGCAACAAAAGTGGTTCAACGACGGATCATGGATTGAACTGGTAAAATAAAGCCAGTACCCACACCAGGAGGCCTGTTGGCTGACAGGCGGATTTATTAGGATAAGAAATTCACCCATAACAAAGAGCACGGAAGTAACTTCCGCGTCAGAAAAAGGTTAACACGCACGTCATACCATGACTTCCAATCATGGAATGACTACTGATTTTTATTCGTTTCTCAACACATTCGCAGGATTCGTTCGGGAGGCGCCGATAGTTTGTGTGCTGATTGCAATAACGGCAACAATCATTACAAAGATGGTTCCGGAGAATAAATCAAGTGCTCCAATGGGTGCCCGATAACTTATGCCATCAAAAACAAACTTTTCAAAAAGGTAATAAGTAGTAGGAATAGCTAAAACAGCTGCAATAAGTAGTAACAGCATAAAACCTTTACCTAAAAGGAAAATAAGCCCTTGCTCGCTTGCCCCCAGCACTTTACGAATACTGATTTCTTTCAACCGTGTCTCGGTAGTAAACATCACCATTCCTAGCAATCCCATTACCGCAATGCTTATAGCCAGGAATGCCAGGTAACCTATAATTTTAACCATTACAGAATACATACTGTAAGCTTCCTGGATCCGATCATCATAAAATGAGGCTTCCATTGGGTGAATATCGTCAACTCTTTGCCAGGCTTCTTCAATTTTATTGTATGTACTGAATATATCGGTGCTTACCACTTTAATATTTAGCCTGTAATATTCATCTGTCGTATACCGAAACATAAAGGGCCTGATTTCGCTCTGAATAGTTCCGTAATGAAAGTCTGGAATTACACCAACGATTGTTGCTTCTTTACCCTCAAATTCAAGTGCCTTTCCTATTGATTCTTCCGGTGTGCCAATATTAAATCGTTTAATCACCTTTTCATTTACAATTACCTGGGTAGATGAAGAATCATTTAGTTTAGGAATAAAGTTTATCCCTGCAATTAATTTGTGATCGTGCAAAGGAATATAGTTTTCATCTACTCCATTGTAATATACTGATATTGAATCCAGGGGGTCTTCATATTTTAAAGTACCTCCCCAGTAATTGCCAACGCTTGTAATCATCATGGATGCAGAAATCATCTCAACCTCAGGAATTTTTTCCATCTCAGTTTTAATGTGCTGCATGACATTATCCTGTAGCCGTAAATTGATAATATTTTCTGTGGAGTACCCCAGGTCGAATGACAAGGCATGCCTGTATTGTTTAAATTCAAGTGTTGCTGCCAGAATAAACATAATAGAGAGTGTGAATTGTGTCACAATTAATATTTTACGCATCGTCAGGCCTTTAAAAAGCTTTACGGAAGAACTGTTTTTTAGTACATTCTGTGGATTGAATTTTGAAAAAATCGTTGCTGGTAATACCCCTGCTATTAAGCCTGCCAGGATTGCAAGGGCAATGAATTGCAGCAATAATCCGGCACTCAGATTAAGATTAACCATTCCGGATATATTTTCATCGAGACTTAAAAAGTAGGGCTTCAACAAGTAGAATATTCCAACCGCGAACACCAGTGAAATCAGGGATACAAGAACTGATTCAATTATAAACTGTGAGAATATCTGCATGGAGGATGCTCCTACTACCTTTCGAACCCCAACTTCCCTTGATCGACGCATCGAACGTGCGATAGAAAGATTGGTATAATTAAAACAAGCTGAAATGACAATAATAAAAGCGAGTCCGGCAATCATCCATAGGATGTTGCTTTCCATATTTTTACCAAGTTGATTTGATAGAGAAGGACCCGGGGTTATGTCGGTCAATGCCTGCAACCCGATCGTAATTTCGGTATATTCATTTTTAGCATTTTCAACCTCACTGATTCTATCAAAAGCCGGTTGAATATCCTTAGGCTTTATGCCGGTCTCCAAAAGAAGGTAAACATGGTTCATCCACATATTGCTCCAACGCATCCACCTGTTGCTATCCTTATTTTTTTCATCAATCGTTGCAAACGATACAAGAAAATCGAAATCCATATGTGAATTAAATGGCGGATCCGTGACAATACCTGTAATGGTAAAAGATTCTTCATCTTCATTGACAATAACCTTTCCAAGTGGATCTTCTTCGCCAAACAATTTTTCTGCTGCTGATTTTGTAAGAACAATATTATTTAAGCCCACCAATGCAGTCTTACTGTCACCACTTATCATCGGAAAAGAAAATATACTGAAGAAACCATTCGATGCGTACATTCCCTCAAGTGGTATTCTGGTGTCGCCTGATCCCAGGTCAAAAGATGCATTTCTTCTTATGATCGTTAATGCTTCGATTCCTTCTACAGATTCCTGAACCGTTTTGCCTGCCAATATGGAAGTAGATGCAAAATTGTTGGGGTCATCTTCAAGATACTTGTATGTATTTACGATCCTGTATATGCGCTCTGATTTGGCATGAAACTCATCGTATTCTTCCAGTTCATTGATGAAAGTGAGCATCAGTAATCCTACAGATAAGCTAATGGCTAAGCCAATAATATTCAGCAGTGAAAATGCCTTGTTTTTAGAAATGTTACGAATGGCTGTTTTGAGATAGTTGTTGATAAATACAAGTGGCTGCATGGTTTTTTTTACTCAAAGATGGCCAAGGCCGGTAAAAAGTTTTAGCCTGGTGTAATCGACTGCATAATTTTTGTACTGAAATGATTATTTACGGTAGTAAAATAAAGTACATTATCATACTTACCTTATTGAGAATGGTTACACTTTGATGAAGAGGCAGATGATGGACATCTGGATGTCAGACTTGATGATGGTAATAAGGTAACTTAAATTTCGAGAGTAAAAAATGGTCTTATTCTAGAATTTTGCATTGCTTCGATTGGCTTTGCGCAACATTTGCACTTTTGGAGAATCCTTATTTACATATACATCGTAGGTACTGTCGTTTTTCGGATCAATCACCTTAAAATAATATCTATCGTATAATTCCTGCTGAAAAGAAACGGTTACATCGTCTCCCATTTTATCAAGTATATGTTCTACAGCCTGCTGACGATCAATGCGAATTTCCACCAACTCCCTGTTGTTATTTACCCAGGTTTTATACTCTGTCCTGATAAGCATAAAAAATGCAAGTCCAAGAGTAAGAAATCCGATAACTAATTCTTTGCTGACCATGAATTGTAAATTTGTTATGCAATATTACTACACAACATAATTCTATTTGTTCCATTTATACCTATTTTAATCACTAGGTAATTTACTTATTCGGTTATTTTTACAAATTCCTTTACTACGTGATAAATAAACTATAATGAGTCCTACTTTTAAAAAAATGACCACCGCCAATTTTGGTAAATTTGAAAAACCATTAGAAGAAGAATTTATTTAACCACTTTAATTTTATGACTAAACCCAACCAAACGATTAATTTTTTAAAGACAAGTTGTTTGATCTTTGCATTGATTTTGGCAAATAATCATGTCAGGGCGCAAGAAAGAATTAAGTCTATCAAATACAAGGGCGTATTGACCATTGGCCTTACAGGAAAACAACCCCCATTTTCATTGGAATCAAAAAATGGAGCCCTCATAGGCTATGAAGTGGATTTATCCACTTATTTAGCAAATGCCATGGGAGTGCGGCTGAAACTCGTAGAAATGCCTTTCCCTGAATTGTTACCTTCCCTGGAATCTGCCCAGGTTGACATGGTTATGTCTGGAATCACAATGACAACAGCCCGTAACATGAATGTTGCCTTCGTGGGCCCATACATTTCTACCGGAAAATCTCTTCTCACAAAATCTGAAAAATATGCTACAATCAGTAGTTACGAAGAACTTAATTCGAAAAAGATCCGGATTGTAACACTCAGAGGTTCTACCAGCGAAGAATTTGTTTTAGAAAATATTCCGGATGCTTCACTTGAGTTGGTGGATGGGTATGAAGAAGCCATCGAACGTATAAAAAATGATGTGGTTGATATCATGATTGCAGATTACGCACAATGCATCTTTGCCTCACTAAAATACACAGAGGATAATTTACTTGTACTTAACAATACTTTTACCAATGAGAGAATAGGTATTGCCCTTCCTCCCGATGATGCTTTGTTAATCAATTTGGTACGAAATTTTCTTGGCGAGCTTCGGGAGTCCGGTGAACTTGATCAGCTGGAAAATAAATGGTTCCGCTCTGGTTCCTGGTTACTTCAGGCGAAATAATCAATTTACTCAGGATTATCAAAGTCCTTTACTTTTGAGTCGATATTTACACCCCAATTCAGGTTTTGCCATACCCGTTCATGCAGGTAATAAATGATTAGTTTTATTACTATTTCCAGTCCTGCCACAGCACTGGCTTTGTGCCAGACATATTCATCTTCATGAAAGACTACTACTGCTATAATAAAGGTAGTAAGTGAAGCAATTAACCTCCAGGAAATACCTTTTACAAGGCTACGAATTTTTGTTTCTCTTGTCATGATATATTCTAACCTAAACTTGTTTACTTGCTGTCCTTCAAGGGACAGGGTATATTAAAATTAAAATGTCAATATATAAATAAAAAAGGTGCCGTTTTTAAGACACCTTCTTCTATTATTGATAAGTACTGGTTTTTCTAGTTTTCATCCCAATAACCCAGGGCCACAAGTCGTTTGGTGGTTGCATCCGCCTTGTCTTTCAATTTCAATCGCACGTACAACCCATTTAATGATTCAAGAATTGCCTGATCATCAGGCTGGACTTTATCGGCATTTTCCAGAACAGGGAGTGCCATTTTATAGTATACATCTGCTGCTGCCTCAATTACTGCGCCTTTTTCGCGATATTCATCCATATCCATGTCCATCGCTTCTTTGCGAATTTCTTTTGCTTTTTGGGTAAAAGTATAAGCCAGGTTGATGTATGAATCTATATAACTTTCGTCAGTTTCTATTGATTTTTTATAGGCATCTACTGATTTATCAAATTCATTAATTTCCCCATATAAATAGCCCAGGTTATACCATAAGTTGGCATTTTCGGGCTCAATTTCCAATGTTTTTTCAATGGCTTCCATGGCTTCATCGGTGCGATCAGATTTGATGTACAAAGCAATTTGAGTCTTATTAAAAGCCTGGTCATCGGGATAGCGTTCCATTGCATCCGTTACAACATCAATAGCTTTACCCAGGTCATCCTTTTGTATCTCAAGAATTGAAATTGTTTGATTGTAAACTGTTTTAGGACAATCATCCAGTTTCATCAGGTCATAGTACATTTCCAGCGCCATGTCATATTCATCGGCAGCTTCGGCACAATAGCCTGCATACAAAAAACCTAGTGTATCAACTGGGTTGAGCTGAGTAAGACTCTTAAAGCTTTGGTATGCATCCATATATTCTTCGGCCTCGTACTGGGAAGCTCCTTTATTAAAAACATTGCTGTATAACTGGCCTTCCTGTATTTCTGTGAGGGTATAATAATTGCTCCCTTCTTTTTCAATCTCTTTTACCTTGTTAAATGAATCAATTGCTTTTTGTACCGCATCAGGGTCAAGCCCCTGTATTTCAGGGTCTTCCGATGAAATGATGGAGTTATAAACAAGACCCCGTACGTACCATGTGCGGCCTTTGTCCTTGGTTTTTTCATGCAATATCGCCTGGTCGATTAATTCTTTGGCTTCTGCCAGCTTTCCGTTGGTTATGCCTGTATTCGCTTTATTTACAGCCGAGTTCTGAGCAAATGCAGCTGTAGACATAAGTCCTAGCAATCCAATAATCAGTAGCTTTTTCATATTTCTGGATCTTAATAAAGTGCAAAATTATCAAATACTTTTGTCAATAAAAAACAACGCTAATCTTTTGCTTCCTCCTCACCTGAAGTATTGTTTTTTGATTCTTCACCATCATTACTTATTTCGCCGCCCTCCACATTATCTTCTTCGATATTTTCAATTTTTTCAATATTTTCTACTGAAGAAATTTCATCATTTTCACTTAACTTAATCAATCTTACCCCCTGTGTTGCACGGCCCATTACACGGATTTTTTCCATATCCATCCGAATAGTAATTCCAGACTTATTGATAATCATCAGGTTATCGGTATCAACTACTTCTTTAATGGCAACAAGTTTTCCTGTTTTTTCTGTAACATTCATCGCTTTCACGCCTTTGCCGCCTCTGCGTGTAATACGGTACTGGTTTACGTCACTGCGTTTCCCATATCCTTTTTCAGATACCACAAGTAAGGTAGCATCATCTCTGGATACACATACCATGCCAATTACCTGTTCCGTATCCTTATTAAGCCGAATGCCGCGAACTCCTGCAGCTGTCCGGCCCATGGGGCGTACTTGTGATTCATGAAAATGAATTGCCCTGCCACTGTTTATGGCAATAATGATATGGTTATCTCCATTGGTATGTTTTACACGGAGCAATCGATCGCCGTCTTTGATGGTGATCGCATTTATTCCATTCTGGCGAGGTCGTGAATAAGCTTCCAGGCTGGTCTTTTTGATGGTACCATTTACAGTACACATAACCAGGAAGTTATTATTAATATAATCTTCGTCATCAAGGGATTTTACATTAATAACGGCTCTTACATTGTCGCTTGGTTCAATATTTATGAGGTTTTGAATTGGCCTTCCTTTAGTGGCCTTACCACCTTCCGGTAAAGCCCATACTTTTTTCCAGAAGACTTTACCATTTTCAGTAAAAATCAACAAATAATTATGCGTTGTGGCAATAAAGAGATGTTCTGTAAAGTCATCCTCCTTGGATATGGCACCCCTGGAACCAACCCCGCCCCTGCCCTGCGTCCTGTACTCGGCGAGCGCTGTTCTTTTTATGTATCCCTGGTGTGAAATCGTGATGACCATTTCTTCATCAGGAATCATATCTTCGACTGAAAAATCTTCTGCGGAGTGTTCAATGTCTGTTCTGCGGTCATCGCCGTAGCGATCATTCAAATCACCTAATTCTTCTTTTATGATATTCATTCTCCTGCCTTCATCTGCAAGAATATCCTTAAGGTCTGTAATCAGGATTCGAATTTCCTCAAATTCTTTCTGGATTTTCTCACGTTCCATGCCTGTGAGGCGCTGCAGCCGCATTTCCAGAATTGCTTTTGCCTGGATTCCACTTAATTCAAATTTATCTATCAGCCCCAATTTGGCAGCTTCAGGATCCCTGGAAGTTCTTATAAGTTGTATGATTTCATCCAGGTTATCCAGGGCAATAAGGTATCCTTCGAGTATGTGCGCCCTTTTTTCAGCTTCCTTTAGGTCGAATTCAGTTCGCCGGATGACAACTTCGTGGCGGTGCTCAACAAAATATTTGACCATCTCCAATAGGTTCAGCGTCAAGGGGCGCCCTTTTACCAGCGCTACATTATTTACCCCGAAAGATGATTGAAGCTGTGTATATTTAAAGAGATTGTTGAGGACAATATTAGGAATGGCGTCTTTTCTCAAATCAAATACCATGCGGAGACCGTCTCTGTCAGATTCGTCCCGGATGTCCGTTATCCCTTCAATTCTTTTATCATTTACAAGGGCTGCTGCCTTTTCAATAAGGGAGGCTTTATTTACCTGGTACGGTATTTCAGTGACAATGATCTGTTCTTTACCGGATTTTGTTGTATCAAAGTGGGTTTTAGCACGTATTATTACTCTGCCACGTCCGGTTTCAAAGGCTGATTTCACACCCTGGTATCCATAAATGGTACCGCCTGTCGGAAAGTCAGGAGCTGTTATATGCTCCATCAGCTCACTTATGGTAAGTTCATCGTTGTCAATATAGGCATTGATACCACTTATAACCTCTGTGAGATTGTGTGGTGCCATATTGGTAGCCATGCCGACTGCAATCCCGGAAGCACCATTGAGTAAGAGATTCGGTATTTTAGAAGGTAATACGGTTGGCTCGCTGGTAGAATCATCATAGTTGGGCTGAAAATCCACAGTATCTTTTTTGATATCTGCCAGCAATTCTTCTGCAATTCTTTTTAACCGGGCTTCGGTATACCGCATCGCTGCGGGTGAATCACCGTCTATCGAGCCGAAGTTTCCCTGACCATCAACCAAAGGATACCTCAGGGACCATGACTGGGCCATTCGGACCATACTATCATACACTGCAGTGTCGCCGTGAGGATGATATTTTCCCAGTACATCCCCTACGATCCTTGCGCACTTTTTATATGATTTATTATAATTAACACCAAGTTCATCCATACCATACAGAATCCTTCGATGAACAGGCTTTAAACCATCACGAACATCGGGCAAGGCCCTGGAAATTATTACCGACATTGAATAATCAATGTAGGCGGTACGCATTTCTTCTTCTATATTTATTGGAATGATACCTTCCCTTCGGGAAGCAGGATTTTGTTGCTGATCATCAGCCATAAACTTCTCTAAATTTTCTTAAAAAATCGACCTTGCAAGGTACGTAAGTTTATCCATTTTTCTCATCTATTTTCACCTTAAAATAGATGAGAATTTTTACTGGTTTAACTTAAATAAAATTATTTTTAGTACCTGCCTTTGTTTCTCAAAAGTGTAGGATAATTTTGCCCGTAATTTGGATTTTGCCATTTCCATATTGGAAATACTTTGGAGCGGTATTCTTTTCCTCCATGCACATGGTTTATCTGGGTTTTACAACCGGGAACAGGACATTTTCTAAGTTTGGGAAGTCGAATGGTAGCACCAAATTTTAAAAATACAGAAGGCTGCCGATGACTTACAGACAAATCGGTTTCGGGAATACTCAGGGTATAAGACTTCCATTCTATGGATGGCCTGACAAATAATTTGAAATACTCTGAATAGGACCTTTCTATTGTGTATCCAAAATTGAAATATATTCCACTTGACAACTGGTTCGTATTGAAATTTTTACCACGGTTTATTTTCCCGAATTCAATATCTGCAAGCATTTTATATTTCCATGATTCGTAGGTTGTTATTCCTACAAATCCAAAATAACGTTTGTAGGTTGCCATTGAAAAATTTGTATTGAATTTTCGCAAGGTATCCCCCAGAGCTGTTGGCCTGAAAGATGACATTTTCTGAAATTCCATCGTAATTCCACCACCTACCCTGTACCTGTCAATATCTACCGATACCTTTATGGTAACAGGAATGCTATGCGCTGTACTTTTGTATCCAATATTGATTGAATCATATCCAAATTTAATGTCATTTGGAAATACAGGAATTCCATTCGTAATAATTGGAGTTTGCAAAGTATCAACAGGGATAATTAGCCCCCCAATACCCTGTGGATTATTTACCCAATCAGTGTAAATTACCGGAAGTGTATCCCGATTTACAAATGCTTCGTCAAAAATGAAAACCCCGGAACCGTTTGCCGGTTGATATATACCAAAACCCTTTAAATCATGGCTATAGAATGTAGCACCATATCCGGTGGACACTCCCAACGTTATTTTTGATAAAAGTGAACGAATAGAACCTGTGAATGAATTGCCTCCATACTTTTGTTTTTTAGGCTTTTTAAGTTTTTTAGCAGCTGTATTGCTTGAAACATCTACAATGGTTGAATCAGTTTGTGCATAGGATGATGATACAATCGCGAGTATAATGATATGCAATATGATTACATCAAACCTGTTCACCTTATGTGTGTAATGGTTATAACTATGGATTACTTAATTATTTTACGGTATAAGTAGCACAAAAATGACGAAAAATAGGGATGTCGTTCAATTCTAAAGACTCTCCTATGGATAATACTCTGTCATACTCAGTTTGGCTAATACTCCTTGTTTCTACGTTGATTATCTGGTCCTCTTCACCACAAAAGAAGGAAGCCATAAACCGTACGAATCCATAAGGGGCCTTTAGTAGCTCTTTCCTGAATTTATTGGGAGTCAGGTCTTCATCAGCAACTTCCTGTTTTTTTAATTTATCAAGATCCAGGCCTTCATGCATTATTTCCCTCAATAAACCATAGAATTTATCCTTCCAAATATCATAGTGCTTTATTAAAAAGCCCATGGCATGTACAACAGGGTCCGTTTTCATAAAATATCCTCCAAATGATAGTTTTCTGGCCTTTTTATTAAGTGCCATTTCTTCAAAGAGGCTTACGCTTTCATTTGCCAGGGCGATACCAACAGAAGGTGTAAGCAGGACCAGGGATAAAAAATCATGATCACTCAACTCCATATATTGTGCTTCCTGTCCTATAAAATCCTTTTTTAACTCTATAACGGCATTTTCAATGCTTTTATTTTCAAGCATTATTATCACTTCATTTTCTGTAAACATTATTAACGAATAAGTTGATATGGGTTAAACTCAATTTTGTCAAAAGATTATTGGTTATAATTTATACAATACAACGAGCTTCCTGATTCCAACAAGTTGTCACTGCGAACCCAGGCATTGAAAATGAAAGAAATGTGTGTATTGATAAAAAACTATAACTTGCTCATTTTCAGCCGTCTGCACAATGTACAAAAAATTCATATAGAACTTTTAGGGTTAAATATAATAAAATACAGGTTAACGGGGTTTTATTAGCTTTTATATAGCAAGTTCTGTTATAATAATAGGGCTGTCTCAAAAGATCAAAATACTTCATTCTGATACTTCCTTTCAGACATAACAAGGAAATGAAGAATCTTCAATTATCGCTACTTTGAAACCGGCGATTCTTCCTGCCCACCTCATCATACAAAGCAAACAGTTTCTTCAGAATTACAGTACCTCTTTTGAGACAGCTCTTTTATTTGTTGAAAAATGTTTATTACGCCTCCTGAAGTTTTAGAGAGGTAACAATTGCATCGTATCGTGCCTTTAATTCAGCATCTGCTTTTAACTGTGATTTGATTTCTTTATAAATTTTTCCATTGTTGCCAACCATTTTTGTAGCAAGCTCAGAATTAACAGTTTTTATAGAATTGATACGTACTTCTTTAAAATTGTTGGTCTGCTCCAAAAATTTTATTTCCCAATCTTTAGCTTCAATCTCAGCAAGTTGTGCTTCATCACCTTTTGTAGCAGACAGTTCCTTATATCGCTGGCCGTTCATTCCTTCCTGCGATTTGATCATCCTGTTTATTTCAACGCTTATGTCCTTTTTCATAACGGTAATTACCTCCTGCATCATTGCATAACGGTAAAGTGACTCATCAGATATTTCTTCCTGTGCAAACGAGCCATTGGAAATCAGGACCATAAAAACAATTGCTACTGCACTTTTCAATACTTTTAACATAACAAATAAAAAATTTTAGGTTTATGAAATTTAAGTTAAGCCTGCAAAAGAAAGCTATTTACAGGTATTTCCAAACCAATAACAGTGTAAATGCAAAATTAGTGCTAATGCCAAAGATGTAAATAGCAATTAGCTGTACAACCCTTATCAGGGCTTTGCTGATGAATTAAACCTATAGGCAAGTTTCATATTAAAAAAGCGGTTTGACAAAGTATTGGGAATAGCAATGTACCGTCCGGATACATCCTCTATCCATGTATAAGAAATTGTATTTTGTGCCCCCAATAAATTAAGTATTTCAAAAGTCAACCATACGCTATTGTTCCAGTTGCTGTTGATCAGGAATATTTTGCTAAAACCTACATCCACCCTTTGATACGAAGGCCCATTAAAAACACTCCTGTTTTGAAAATTTCCGGGAGGGCCAAAAGGTAAACCAGAACCATAAACAAGACTCAGATTGACACGTATGGTTGGATTTCCGGGTAAATGATCTTCAAAAAATGTAGCGAATGTAACATGCTGATCTGTCGGTCTTCGGACATAGCCTGTTTCACTATTTTCCAATTTCTCTCTGGTCGAGAGAAGGCTGAGACTAAACCAGCTTTCAGCACCCGGAATAAATTCACCACTAACCCGGGTATCAAAGCCAACGGCATATGCAGTGGCAATATTGTCACCATAATACCGTATCCGTACATTGTCAACGTCATACGGAATTGCATCCCATATATATTTATAGTATCCCTCAGCGGTCAACTTGAATGGCCGTTCCCACATTGTAAAATTTTTATCCAGCCCCAAAATTATATGCACAGATTGCTGTGCTTTTACTGAGGTATTGAGATTACCTGAGAAATCCTTCATTTCCCTGTATAATGGATGCTGCTGATAGATCCCAGCAGAAATTCTAAGTTTGAGCTCCCTTGCCCCAGGTACGGTATAAATGTACTTGGCCCTGGGGCTAAGCAACCATTGACTACTCAAATCACGATAGGAAAAACGGAATCCATAGATGAGCAATCCTGATTTACCCGTTTCAATATCATGCTGCACAAATCCACCGGCAATATTTGCTGTGGTATTGTTTGCAGCATTTATGCTATAGGAAATCTGAACGAAATCTGCTGAATCAACAAATCGATACTCTTCAAGATAATCATCAAAGTCCTGATAAGCATAGTCTAAACCAAACGAGAAATATCCAACATTCAATGCCAACTCCCCTTTCAACTCGGCATTCAACATATTGGTTTCCAGTGTATTCCTGGCATGGAAAAAGTTAGTACCTAATCCCCGGATACTGATACACTCATTAAAACTGGAAGATCCGGGATTTTTATCCACATCGCAGAGTCGGTATCCTCCTTCCAGGTCACTGTATTCTTTTTCGTACGATTTTACTCCTGAAAGAATACTCCTGATAATAAAGTTGTCATTAATTCGGGTAGAAAAATTGATACCTGTTTGCCAGGTGTCGTAGTCCAATGTTTCATTCCCGTCGAAAGCAACCAAAAAACGCAGGGCATTGCCGAAGGTTCCAAATTCTGTTTCCCGGATACTTGGTTCCACGAGATACCTGTTTCTTGCATAGGCGAAGAGTAGCCCAATTTGTGTTTTTTCAGGGTTTTCTTTTCCTATATTGAAATTTGTAAAAGCCTGGACATCGGTAAATTTTGGTATATAGTTACCTTCAACATCAAACGTATTTAAGAGGTATTTTGCCTGTTTATGACGGGCGCCTGCAAGAAATTGGACACGTTCTGATTTGGAGGCGCTTTCCAGATGTGCCGATCCACCCAATAAGCCAACAGCAACAGAACCGGCAAAATTTTCAGGTTTTTTATATTCTACATTCAACACCGAAGAAAGTCTGTTTCCGTACGCTGGCTGCCAACCACCCGCCTGGAAGGTGGCACCGGCAACAAGATCGGTATTAATGAAACTTAGTCCTTCCTGCCTGCCGGCACGCACAAGGAATGGCCTGTATATTTCCATTCCATTCACATAAATCAGGTTTTCGTCATAATTACCTCCTCTTACACTATAAGCTGATGACAATTCATTATTGGTAACAACACCGGGTAATGTAGCCAGTATCCTGTTAAAATCGCCAAATGCCGAAGGGATCACATAGGCCGATCTCGGGCTAATGGGTACAACACCTGGTTCTTTTCGGAATCTATCTGAAGATATTTCCACCTGTTCAAGAACCCGGACAGAAGGATTCATTTCAATATCTACTGTTCTGACTTCACCAGGCTGCAGTGAAATACTGATCTTTACCGTATCATAACCGACATAACTGATGAACACATCCCATTCAATATTTGATGATAAATTAAGTTTGAAGTTGCCATCAATTGTGGTGGTAGTTCCTTTGATACCGGTAGATGTGTATATGTTGGCTCCATGCAATGGTTTTCCATTATCGACCACTTTCCCCTGGATAGTCCCTTCCTGGGCGAGAGACTCTGTCAGGGATAATAGAATTAAAATTGGGAGAAGTAATGAACTACGTATTTTCAGGTGCATTTCGTATGAAGTTCCGATAATTTAAACGTATTCATCCCTCATTTCATATGTTTGAGGTTGTTTAATTTGGCTGGAGACAAGCAGCACTACCCCTCCGTGACAACTTTCAATTTTGAAATTGTCTCCTCGGGATTTTCTGATTTAAAAACAAAACTACCTGCTACTAAAATATCGGCACCCGCTTTCAATAATAGAGCTGCGTTCTCAATATTTACCCCCCCATCAATTTCGATCAGAGCCGGAGAATTAGATTCGATTATGAGTTTTTTTAATCTTCGTACTTTTTGATAGGTGTTTTCAATAAATTTCTGGCCTCCGAATCCCGGATTCACCGACATCAGGCACACGAAGTCAATTTCATCAATAACATTTCTAAGTAATTTTACAGGCGTATGTGGATTTATGGCAACCCCCGCTTTTACCCCCAGGCTTTTCAATTGCTGAACATTACGATGTAAATGTGGGCAGGCTTCAAAATGTAAGCTTATACTGTTTGCCCCTGCTTTCTTAAACGCTTCAACATAATTCTCGGGATTTTCAATCATCAAATGAACATCCAAATGTTTTGTAGCATGACGATGGATGGCTTTGCAAACCGGGATACCAAACGAAATATTGGGCACAAAACGTCCGTCCATTACATCTAGATGGATCCAGTCAGCATCACTGCCATTGAGCATTTCTACTTCTTTTTGGATATTGGCAAAATCACCGGCAAGTATAGAGGGGGCAATTATTGGTTTTTTCATTTACATGGATTTGCAATCAGGCAAATATAGTAAAGCATAAAGGACAATCGGGAATATTGCTTATCGAATACCCTCCCCCGTCGTTAATGCTATATTTTTACAATCCTTATCATATCTACTTCGGTGCCTGAATCAAGATTGATGATATAAACACCCGCACGAAGCGTTTCCATGCTTATAGTTTGTGTTAGATTTTGCCAACTGAAAGAGAGGGTGGTTTCAAGGATCAAATGGCCACTTGTATCAAATATTTTGAGTTTGATATTTTCAGCATCATCAGGGTTATTAGCCCGGATTACCAAAAGTCCGTCTTGCAAGGGGTTTGGGTACAGGGTGAAATTCCGGCTCTTTTCTGCAAAAGCCAGCAGGTTGGCAAATGACGCGAAATGCGGTATCCCATAGCCCATGAGAGAATCGGGTGAAGCAGCCTTACTTGCAGACCGGGTGATAAAAAATTTCATTTCTTCAGCTGTTAATTCCGGATAAGCCTGCCATGCTCCTGAAACCAGGCCTGCAACCAGGGGCGAAGAAAAAGAAGTGCCACTGCCACCAACAACGGATCCATTGGATGCGATCACACTTACACCTGTGCCCGGGCCTACAAGGTCTGGTTTAATTCTTCCATCAGCTGAAGGTCCAACCGAACTTGACCTGGAAAGTTCACCATTCAGGTCAACATTGCCAATACCCAACACGCCCATTCCATCGGCAGGGGCTGTTATACCTTTCCATGAATTATTGCCTTCGTTCCCAGCGGAAGTAACTACAAGCATTCCTACGGAAGAAGCAATACCAGCTGCAATACTTATCACAGCAGTCTCTCCGTCCATATCCCCGAGTGAATAATTCATGGCAGGATCTTCGAAAATATTGTAGCCCAGTGAGGTGTTAATTATGTCAACTCCGGCACTGTCAGCGAATTCCGCTCCAAAAACCCAGTTATATTCTTCGACACGGTATTCACAAACCGGGCAGTCTTCTTCAGTTACAAACAAATAGAAATTGGAACTATAACTGCCACCTGTAAACAGACCAGGGTCAAATCCACCAATAAGAGAAAATACCTCTGTCCCATGGTCACCATATTTATAAACGTCTTTTCCATCCGCTACAAAATCATAGGTAAACTTAATTTTTCCACTGTCAAACAGGTGATCAAATTGAGAAATTTTGTCTGCACCTTCAAATCCTCCATCCATGATGGCAATATTCATACCTTCACCTGTAAACCCTGACTCATGCATTTTGTCAATCCCCAGCATCTGATTCTGTGCATCTGTTGAGGAAGAGTTTATTTTTTTATTACTTCTCCTGTGATTACTGAATTTTGAGAATAGCTTTTTTCCAGAAGATGCATCGGGCAGAGGACCGGGTGCGACAAATTCCACCGAATCAACGATATCCAATTCTGTTATTGCATTCACCTGGCTTATGTCGCAGGTAACCAGAAGGCAATTAAACCATTTCGAAGTAAAATACGGTTTGATATTTTGCCCTGACTTCACCACCGTTTGAACATACGATGGATTTACCGGCAAGTCTTGTTCCGAAATGTTAATTCCTTGTGAGTTCCTTCTTTCAATTGATTTAATTGATAAGTACTCCTCGGGGATTGAAACAGAATAGGGTGAGTCTGCTTTATCTGTAAAATGTACGATGTACCTGTTTACCTGAGAAAAGCCAGAAAAAGAAAGTACTAAAAGCACCAATAGGATCACCCACCTTGCCCACTTCACACTCCTATTGTTTACCATACGCAATTAGCTTTTGGTGATACCACCTGCCTTCCTCAATTATCTTATTTCCAAAGCAATCATTATCCTGGCAGAATTTTAACCTGGAATCAACTTTTTCAATCAAACCAACATCAACTGCAAAAACTTCGATGCGATAATCAAATGCTGCCAAAGAATCAGGTTTGTCTTCCTGTATCACTTTCACTGAACTTGCAAAGGTAACATCTCCAATTGTATAATTCACATTCACATCCTTCAATTCATACAAGTCCTCATTCGTGGCAGATAAGCCATTGGCATCCCATTCAACACCTTCAGATACTGGAAACACCAATGGTATTACAGGGTTACCGTTTTTATTTAATACGGCATGATATTCCGTTCGGAAGGTTGACCAGATTGAATCAGTTTTCCAGGTTTCTTCACCTTCGAATTTTACTTCCCTTACCAGCACATAATTTTGATTGCCTGCATTATCAGAAAATGTGGAGGTAATTGTTTCCCTCAGCTCGTACAAGAGTGTATCGCTTCCAAAAACATTGTAGTTAATCTCTTTTACCTGGTATAAAGTGAATTGTCCTATAGAAAGCGGATAATAAGAATACCCCAATGATTCAAAATCTGGTTCTATTGTTTTTGAATCACAGCCAATAATCAGTATAATTCCCACAAATAAGAGCAGGAATTTGTTAGATATATTATATAAACACTTATATTTCAATTATTTACAATTAGTTAACTAAAGTTAATTATAATCACTGATTCCCTCAGTCATCAATTGATTGAGGTCCTTACTTTTGAGGTAAATTCACGTAAAGCCTTGCTAAAAGGAAGCCCGTCTTCGTTCATTTTATTGAGAATCCAGATTGTTGCAAAAGCATGGGTTAACTTTTCACCCTCATCTTCTCCTTCAATTTTGATTTGTGGTTGCTTTTCTTCTGCCAGCAACTCCTCTGCCTTTTGTAACTCCTCTATTGAATATTTTTCTATCAGATCTTTAATCACAGGTATTTGCATCGTCTATTGCTTTAATCGTGAAATAAGTTCAACAACAGCTTCTTCCTTATTTGTTGCTACACCAACGATAAGTTTTCCACTATTAAAAACGGCAAAATAAGGTAAATTAGGTACTCCCGCAGTCTTTCGTGCTTCAGGATTATTTTCTGCATTGATATCTAAAAATGTAATGCCGGTAAATCGTTCATCATCGGACAGTCTACGGAATTTTGGAGCAAATAACCTGCAACTCCCACACCAATCAGCGAAGTATTTTACCGCTACAAGCTCATTTTCGCTTAACCGGGTGTTAAACTCAGTATCAGTAATAATTTCTACAGCCATATTTTAAAAGATTGAATAATAATGCCAAAAATACCGTTCTTTGCATCATTTGGCAAATAGTAATAGTCTATAACTGATTAATAAAAGCTATAATGGGGTTGAAAACGGTGGTAAAAGTAGGTGGAATAACGAATCTGAGTGATGCAAGATATTGTGCAGGCATGGGAGTTGGTTTACTTGGTTTTAATATTGATCCCGGAAACCATGATTACGTAACTCCCGAAACATTCAACGAGATCACCGGTTGGATTTCTGGTATTGACCTGGTGGTTGAAACAAATGCGGTGCATCTGGCAGCGTTGGATAATTATACATTCTCTTATATCCAGGTAAATAGCCGGTCTCAACTGTTCGAAGTAAATAAAAATGGTTCAAATGCCATCTTTGCAGTAGATATCAATGACTATTCTTTAGAAGACCTTGTATCCCTGGGTAATAATACTTCAGATGTTGTGGCTTATTACCTATTTGAGAAAATGCCTGAAAAACTTCCTGAAGCAATGGAAATGATTGAATCATTCGCAAATCAATATCCTGTACTTCTTGGTTTTAATATAAACACTGATAATCTGGATAACATCCTCAATACAACAATAAAGGGAATTGCTATGCATGGATCCTCCGAAGATAAACCTGGGATGAAAACTTATGATGAGCTGGCTGACATCCTTGAAGACCTGGAAGAAGAATAATTGAACCCAGAATTGTCATTAGACTTTGTAGCGAGGGTTTTAAGTGGCTGTTAGTCAGGTGCTCGCGCAGATTTTTGGCACGGAGGCATAGTTTAGATTATGGTGAGCCTGCTTACCCGGAAGGCAGGTACCAAAAAGTGAGCAAGTGACTGAATGACTGTCAATTAGAAGCCACAGTAAATTTCTAATGACAATTCTGGGTTGAAATATCTGAATGAAATCAAACTAGCATTGACAGGATTTATTCAATGCATAAAAACAGTAACCCGAATTTGGAAAAATAATACACACTTTATAGATACCTGTTATTCAGCAATTTGCGCCAAACCTGTACCTCTTTTATCGGCAATACCTTCAAATGTTGAAACTTTGCCATCATCGTAGATTATCATTAGCGCATGTGCAAGGCCTAATGTTCCACCTGTTGAAATTGAATGACCTTTCCGGGCCAATTGTTCAACAATAGTCGCCGAAATACCCCTTTCAATTGCGAGTGTATTTGGTTCAATAAAACTAACCCTGGGGGCGTCTATCGCATCCTGAAGTGACATATCAAATTCAATCAGGTTCAATACCATCTGTGGCACTGTCTGTCCTATAGTATGCCCGCCAGGTGTGCCAAGTGCAACCCAGGGTAAATCATCCCTGAAAATAATCGTTGGGCAGTCCCCGGATAGTTTCCGCTGCCCGGGGATTGCATCCATTGGGTTGCCTTTGGGTTCGTAAGTGCAATAAGCCAGCGAATTATTGAGCCATATGCCAGTTCCTTCTGGCATAATTTTGCTTCCAAACAGGTTGCCAAGGGTTTGTGTTGCACTCACAACGTTACCATACTGGTCAGCTACAACAAAATGAGTGGTGTTTTTGCTTTCAGCACCTTCACCCGGCATCTGAAAGACAGATGCGGTATTTGGATCAAAATTACCTTTCCAGCTACTCCAGTACCCTTCTGATAATAGGGTATTGAGCGGAGGTGGTGTAATTTCCGGGTCACCTGCGTAAGTAAGCCTGTCTTTGTATGCTTGTTTTGTGACTTCTGCAAATAAATGAAGATATTCCACAGTATTATGTTCCAGGTTCTCGAACCTGCTTATTAACCCCAGGCGAATAAGCGATGGAAAAGCGGTAGCCGGTGGAGATGCTGTATAAACCTCAAAATCTTTGTATTTTATTTTGACAGGGTCCCACCATTCCGCTTTGTCATTTACAAGGTCTTCTTTCGCCAAAAATCCCCCTGCACCCTTCATCGCACTATCTATTTTATCTGAAATCATGCCTTTGTAATAATTTTCAGGACCTTTATCAGCGATAGCCTGAAGGGTTTTCCCCAGGTCTTGCTGTACCAGCAGTTCCCCTTCTTTTAGCGGACTTCCATCTTTTCCATAAAAAGATTTTGAATAATCTGAAAACTCATCAAAGGCATAATTGATAAATCCGGAAAGCCGACTGTCTATAACGAACCCGTCGTTGGCTAACCGGATGGCATTGTAAAAAAGTGATTCCCATTTCAATGAACCATATTCTTTCGACATTGCGTACCAGGCATTGACATTGCCGGGCGTGGAAACCGCTTTTGCCCCTCTCCTGTTTTGCAGATAACCCGGAGTGGGTGCCCGCATCAGATCAGCATTGGTTGCCAGTGGTATTTTACCCGAGGAATCAAGATACCGGACTTCTTTCTTTTTCGAATCGTAAATCAATATGGTACCATATCCCCCAACACCTGACATCATTGGTTCTACTACATTGAGTACTGAGGCAATGGCCACCGCAGCGTCGAAGGCATTTCCTCCTTTTTCAAGAATTTTTATTCCCGATTCTGTGGCAAGAGGGTGCGCAGAACTTACCACGCCTTTAGGTATTGCATTTACTTCGACAGTTTTCTGACAGGAAATTGACAGAAACATGAATGCGATAATAAATACTTTTTTCATCTGGAAACGAATCATTCCACAAGATAGTAATTCCATATCTTTTTCAATTGCTATTCCAATTTTGCATGGTTATAAATTGTATCTACTGTTTATGATTCTGCTGAAATAACAGTCCCATTTGTGTTAATATTTATTCAACGATATTCTTACTCTTTGACCGTTGAATATATTTCCCCAAATAGAATCCACCGAGAAAGGGTAAGCCAAAGAGTAGCAGAATTAAAATGATACCAAACAATAAAACAGAACGAATTATGCCTTTTATATGTCCCATGGCCTTATCTGCTACCTGGAGTGATAAATCATTGAGATCTTCAATAATTATTTCGCGTTCAATGGCAAAAGCTTCAACCAAAGCTTCCCGCTCTTCCGGCAATACTTCCACCGTGAGCGCCCAGTTTTTGTCTAGTACTGCTACTGCAGCATTGAAATCCCTTTCCAAACGATAAAGCATAATATCCAGTTGCTGCATCGTAGAATCAATAATTTCAGGACTTGATTCCACTACCGAGACCAACCGGTTTGCAAGGCTTTTAATACTATCTATTTCAGCCTGCAAGGTACTGTCAGAAGATATTCCATTTTTAATTAAATCCAGTTTCCATTCGATCCGGTCCGGGGTTGTTTCAGTATAATATCCAAATTTTTCCGATAATTCAGACATCACTTGCGGAAGAGTACCAACAGTACTAACTACCGCGGTATCCGGGATATTATTGAACGCTTTCCACCGGAATAAAATAAAATTTCTTTTAAAATCAAGGCCCTTAAGTTGTTCAACGCCGACATATTAATCAACAAAGGATTTTCGTAGTTCAAAATCTTTTTTGTTATAAAACTGCAAACCCATATTTTCTATCGCAGTTAACATGGAGTCTGCTGCATGATTTACCAATTCATGTCCATTTGAAAACAATCGGGCACCCTTTCCTGAGGTAAAAAAATCTTTATGCTGTTTTGTAAACGCCCATGTGTCCATAAATGAAAGGTCAGGATCAGATACAAATGCAGATTTACTTACAGCACCTGTAAAGCTTATTTTCCAAAGTATGGCTTCATTTTGCACTTCTACATCGTCGTTTATTGCAATCACGGAATCTGCAGTTGAAACAGCAAATTGATTCATGGCCATGGCATAGGAATGAACACCATTTCTGAGATTCATTTGTCGTTCTGATAATGGAACAACCTCGGTTTCAATACTTACACTGAGCAATGAACAACCACTTAGTACTGAACCAAAAAACAATAAAATTAATAGATTCTGCATAAGTAATTCGATAATCTAAAAACCTTCAATATATTTACGTGATCTTCTCTTCTTTCTTCTATATTCTATATTTTTTCAAAATCCAGGAATCATATACTTTCCCCTTTCCCAAGGTCAAGACCCCTGGTTTGATTTGTATTTTGTCAAGTTGCTGGTGATACTAACTTTCTTAGGTAACTGCTAATCTGGTAGTTGCACTTCAAGAAATGATTCTTGCCACACCTGCTATACTGTGGTTAAATATAGATTTAACTATTGATAATAAAAAAGGTGTCCATGAAGAACACCTTTTTTATCTTTTATTAAACTCAGAATGTTATTTTACTTCCCAGGTGCTGGTACCGCCGATCAATTTATCAAGGTCTCCTTCCCCACTCTTTTTAATAGCCTCTTCTATCTGCTCCACAAATACATCTTCATAAGTAAATCTTTTTTCTTCGTAGAAGACTCCGAATGGCCTTGGAAAACCACCTTCCTTTTGTGGATCATCGAAAAGCTGAGCCAGGATAGCAGCTTTTATGTTATCTTGTTGATCGTGGACCCAGAGTTCATCTACTGAATTTCCATCATTTAACTCTACGATCACCGGACGGAAACCATCGAGTTTGAGGCCTTTGCTTCCATCCTGCCCAAATACCAGGGGCTGGCCTTCTTCAAGAAATACTGTATTATCAGGTTTGGAGCTTTTTTCTGTAAATAATGAAAAAGCCCCATCATTAAATACGTTACAGTTTTGATAGATCTCGACAAATGATGTGCCCTTGTGTGCCGCGGCTTTTAACAATACGCTTCTTGCATGTTTCGGGTCCCTGTCCATTGTCCTGGCAATAAAAGTACCCTCCGCTCCGAGCGCTAAAGCCAGGGGATTAAACGGGTGGTCCACGGAACCATAGGGAGAAGATTTCGAGATCTTTCCCCGGGGCGATGTCGGGCTATATTGTCCTTTTGTTAATCCATATATTTCGTTATTGAACATCAATACGTTCATATCGAAATTTCGACGAAGCAGATGAATGATATGATTTCCCCCTATTGAAAGTGAGTCGCCATCTCCGGTAATCACCCAAATACTCAAATCCGGGTTAGCAGCTTTCAAACCACTGGCAATAGCTGGCGCCCTGCCGTGAATACTGTGCATACCAAATGTATTCATATAGTACGGAAAACGCGAAGAACATCCGATTCCTGATATAAAAACGACGTCTTCCTTAGGAACCCCCAGATCCGGCATAATTGTTTGTACCTGCTTGAGGATTGAATAATCACCACAACCCGGGCACCAGCGAACTTCCTGATCCGAAGAGTAATCCTTAGAAGTGAGATTTTGAACTATATTTTCGACTGTAGTTGTCATATTAATTTTTAATAATTTCCAAAACTTTATCTTTTATTTCCTTGAGTGTAAAAGGCAATCCTTTGATCTTGTTGAGTCCTTTTGCATCAACAAGATATTTCGCCCGAATCAGAGTCAGCAATTGTCCGTGGTTTAGTTCAGGAATCAACACATGTTTAAATGATTTCAATATTTCTCCCAGGTTCCTGGGAAAAGGATTCAGATAGGTTAAATGAGCATGTGATACCGCTAATCCTTCATCATGCAATTCTTCCAGCGCTGTCCTGATTGAACCGTAGGTAGAACCCCAACCAAGAACAAGTACATCTCCTTTATCCGGACCGGAATCAACTGTTTGTGCCGGTATATCATCAGCGATTTTTTCTACCTTTTCGGCTCGTATATTTACCATTAGCTCATGGTTATCATCATCATATGAAACATTACCGGTTTCGTTGGCTTTTTCCAGTCCGCCAATTCGGTGCTCGTATCCTTTCATTCCCGGTATTGCCCACGTGCGAACAAGGTTTTTATCGCGCTTATACGGCAAGTATTCTGAATCATGACCATTTGATTTTTCAGGAACAAACTTAGGTTTTATCGTTTTCAGATCTTTTGTTTGGGGGTACTTCCATGGTTCTGCCCCATTTCCGATATATCCGTCAGTAAGAAGAAACACAGGTGTCATATGTTCCACGGCAATTCTACAAGCTTCAAAAGCCGCATCAAAACATCCTGATGGCGAATGAGCTGCGATTACAGGGATTGGAGCTTCTCCATTTCGCCCTAACACAGCTTGAAATAAATCTGATTGTTCTGTTTTGGTAGGAAGTCCTGTAGAAGGTCCACCTCGTTGAACATTGATGATTACCATTGGTAGTTCAAGGATCAGCCCCAATCCAATTGCTTCTGTTTTAAGTGCAATACCCGGACCGGAAGAAGCTGTGATTGCAAGATCACCTCCAAAACTTGCCCCGATCACAGAAGTCATCGCTGCAATTTCATCTTCTGCCTGAAATGTCTTTACACCAAAATTTTTATATCGTGATAAAAAGTGCAGTACATCAGAAGCTGGGGTAATCGGGTAACTGCCATAAAAAAGTTCGAGGCCTGATTTTTTAGACGCAGCAACCAGCCCCAATGCAGTAGCCTGGTTACCCATTATTGTTCTGTAACGGCCCGCAGGTAAAGGAGCCGGTTCTAATTTAAAACGAGTTCTAAATGCTTCAGCTGTTTCCCCAAAATTATATCCGGTCTTCAAAACTTTGATATTGGCATCCCTTACATCAGGTTTTGACTTAAATTTCTGCTCGAGGAATTTAAGCGTATTTGTAGGATCCTGGTCAAACATCCAGTAGATATAGCCTAAGACAAACATATTTTTGCTTCGATCAATTTCCTTGATACCCATTGGAGATTCTTTTAAAGCTTCCCGGGTAAATTTTGTAATATCGATCCTATGCAATGAATAATCATTGAGAGTGCCATCCTCCATCGGATTCTGGTCATCTATAAATTCGGCCAACCGCAGGTTTTTTTTATCAAAACCATCTGTGTTGGCAATAATTATCCCACCCTTTTTAAGATTGGATAGATTTACTTTTAATGCGGCAGCATTCATTACCACGAGTGCATCGTACTGATCGCCCGGAGTAAATACCTGGTGGCTTCCGAATTTTAATTGAAACCCCGATACTCCTGCCAATGTTCCTCTTGGGGCCCTGATTTCAGCAGGGTATGAAGGAAATGTAGAGATATCAGCTCCAAATAAACCTATGGTTTCGGAAAATTGTCCACCCGTTAGTTGCATACCATCGCCCGAGTCCCCGGCAAACAGAATAACAACTTCTTTTATTTGTTCTATTGTTTCTGACATAAATTTAAAACGCTAATTACTAGATTTTTACTTTCGTTTTTTAAATTGGCCATACAATATAACCAATGCAAAAATTTAAACGCAAAATTAATTAAGTTAATCAACAATCAATCATGATTGATGAAAGAGAATTTTATGTATTTAATCATGTTTCCTTCCGCCGTAAATTCTTGTTCATACCGAGTATTAATATTATAATGCTCGGCCATCATTTTTGAATGGTACAGGTCGTCTGTATAACTTAAAATATGAATGTCCTGCCGATTATCAAGGGTTTCAAGGCTATACTCATAAAGCTCTGTATTGTCTGTTTTCAGGTGTAGCAAGCCTCGGAGCTTTATTATTTTTTTGTACAAATTGAGAAACCTGTTGTTTGTAATCCTTCTCCTTTCGTCGCTGTCTTTTGGCCGTGGATCGGGGTGAATAATCCAGATTTCAGAAATTTCGTTTTCAGAGAAAAAATCATCGATGTTCTGAATATTTGTTCGTAAAAACCCTACGTTCCTCAACCCCATTTTTGCGGCATATTGACTCCCTGTCCAAATCCTTGCCCCTTTGATATCAATGCCGATGAAATTCTTCTTCGGAAATAATGTTGCCAGGCCGGTTGTGTACTCACCACGACCGCAGGCAAGTTCGAGCGCGATGTCGTTTTGATTTTTAAAATAGGCTTCATTCCATCTTCCCCTGATCTTGTTGAACAATGGTTTCCCCTCCTGAATCACATTTATATTTGCCTCATTATCAGCAAATTTCAATGATTTACCTCTACCCATTATTTACTAAGAATAAAATTAATTACTACCTGTGTCAATCATTAATCCTTCAATTTCAGCCACTACAAAAGTACTGCCTCCAACAAATATCAAATCGTCTTCATTGGCTTCTGCTTTAGCAGCTTCAATGGCCTCGTTTACATCTTCAATTACTTTGCCGAGCAAACCTTTCAACTCAGCCAGTGATTTTAATTTAGACGCCGGCATTGCCCTCGGGATCTTCGCCTGACAAAAGTAGTAGCTCGCCTCAGTGGAAAGTAGCTCAAGCACCATATTTACATCCTTATCATTTACCATTCCCAAAACAATATGAAGGTTCCGGTAAGATTGATTCTGAATTTCTTTAATTATTTCAGAAATACCTGCCTTATTATGTGCTACATCGCAAATTATGAGAGGATTCTTTTGCAAAGTTTGCCACCTGCCCCGAATGGATGGCTTTGAAAATAAATCATTGAGGACTTCGGGAATATCCGTATCTGCTATTTTTTTGTAGTTTCCGGTTGATAGTATTTTACAAACCTGGCATACACCCAGGATATTTTTAATCTGATAGAAAGGAAATTGTTTCTTTATTTTCAAGGGATTGGTATCATTTTCGTCTTTAATGGAGGATATATATACAGATTTATCATCGGAAATAAATGCGGAATATGTCTGATCTGCGAAATAAATAGTTGCATTATACTCATTTGCCTTTCCAAGAAACACAGGATCAGATTCATCGTTAGACTCGCCTATCACCACCGGAACCCCTTTCTTAATAATCCCTGCCTTTTCATAGGCAATTGCTTTGATACTTTTTCCAAGCATATCTGTATGGTCCAGGCTAATGTTCGTAATGAGTGATATTTCAGGGATAATGATATTTGTAGAATCCAGCCTACCGCCCAGACCTGTTTCAATAATGGCGACATCTACTTCTTCTTTTGAAAAGTATGCAAATGCCATCGCCACAGTCATTTCAAAAAACGAAGGTTTAATTTGATCAATCACAGTTATATTGTCGGTAATGAACGCTGCAACTTCATTTTCAGGAATATTCTTATAACCCACCTGGATCCGTTCTGTGAAGGATTGAAGATGTGGGGAGGTGTACATCCCCGTTTTATATCCGGAGGACTCCAGTATGGCCCTAAGCATTGCAGCAGAACTACCTTTGCCGTTTGTGCCGGCAATATGGATACCTCGAAAATTTTGTTGTGGATTTCCCAGGGCCTCACATAACTTACGAATGTTCTTAAGGTCCTTTTTGAATGCAACCGGGCCTACTCGTTGGAACATAGGCAGGCGGTTGTACATAAATTCTGTTGCTTCGCGGTAATTCACATCGCGAAACTAAATTATTTTGACTTTATTATAAAAGTTATTCGCCCTGTTGACGTGGGTGCGGGTGGTAAATTATCAGTTTTACTGAATGTGAGTTTCTCTACTTCAGCTTTATAAATTCTTTCTACAGTAGGGCTCACTGATTTTTCGATGGTTTTGATAGAAATTATTTCACCCTGATCGTCAATTTTAATTTCAAATACGATTCTGCCTTCTTCATTGGAGGTATCATTTGGTGCAGGCTTAAAATCCCAGATCCATCCTGCCATTAAAAGTGCGGTTCCACCGCCACCACCCGGGTTTCCATACAAAGCCCTTGCATCAATATCTCCCTTTTCACTGCCCTGGTCACCTTCCTTATCAGTTTTGTCTCCCTGGTTTGCATTCTGAGGATCTTTGGTTACTCCTTCTTTACCCTCAGCACCTGTTTCATTGGTTTTTTCGAGGGTGCCGGTAGTTTTTCCAACCTTTTCTTTTACTTCTTCCTTTGGTGTTTCGACTTTCTTCTCTACAATTTTTTCAGCGACCTTTTCGCTTTCATCATCTTCTTCAACCACATCTTCTGACAATTCATCCTCAAAAATCTCTGTAACATTCTCATCGGTTTCAACCACCTCTTCTTCAGGAAGGGTTTCCTCCGGAGTATCTTCATCCTGTGTTTCAGGAGTATCCTTTGGTTCCGGGTCTTCCTGGTTTTCATCAGGACTTACCGGTGTTATTGGTTGGATTTCCCCGGTACCTTCGTCACTTGTTCCAAAATTGATTTCAATGCCATACTCAGGTAATGGTGGATCCGGCGCTCTCCATGCCATAAGAAAAGCAAAAAACAGCAGTAACAAAGCGTGTACTGTAAATGACACTGCCATGCCTACACGTTTGTTCTTCTTTTCCTGTTCAGGTGTCATATTATTATTAACGCTGTTAATTTGGCTTGGTTGCCACAGAAACTTTTGCCTTTAGTGAGGTAGCTATTCCTGCAATTTCCACCAGGTATTCACTTGGTACTGATTTATCTATATGCAATGACACATTCCCTTCTTTACCTCCCAGCTCCTTTTTAAGTGCATTTTCAAGATCACGTTTGTTTATAGGCCGGTCGTTTATGAAATACTTCAGGTCTTTGGTGATTGTTACCGTAACCTTTTGAAGTTGAATGGTAGAACTTTTGCTGGTGGGTAAATTCACCGGTAATCCGGAGGGGGTAATAAATGAGGATGTAAGCATGAAGAAAATGAGAAGCAGGAATATTATATCAGTCATGGAAGCCATACTGAACGTTGCATCTACTTTTTGTTTTGACTGCAAATCCATAATCAATAATCAATAATTACTGTGGTTCCTGTAATAAATCGATAAACTCAATGGAGTTATACTCCATTTTATGAATAATTTTTTGTACCCTGGTTACAAGGAAATTATAACCCAGGTAAGCCACTATCCCCACCACCAGACCTGCTGCAGTAGTGATCATTGCCTCATAAATCCCCTGTGACAGTAGTTTTGGGCTTACCGAGCCTTCTTCCTGCGCAATTGCTATAAATGCACGTATCATACCAATAACTGTTCCCAAAAATCCAAGCATGGGCGCCGCGCCGGCAATTGTGGCAAGAATAGGAAGGTTTTTTTCCAGCTTATAGACTTCTATTTTGCCAACATTTTCTATGGAAGCTTCAATATTTTTAAGAGAACTCCCAATTCGAACAACTCCCTTTTCTATCATCCTTGCGATGGGAGAATCCACATGGGCACATTGCAGTTTTGCTCCTTCAATATCCCCTTTTGATACTTTGCTCCTTATTTCATCCATAAAATGATCAGGCGTTTGTGCTGCTGCTTTTATGGTCCGGTACCGTTCCACAAATATGTAAACTGCAATCATTGAAAGGATCACCAAAATGACTAAAATACTGCCTCCTTTGGCAAGTAATTCCAGTACGGAAACCGCATCCTCTACCCCTCCTGTAGCAAGTGTATCGCCAGGATTTGTTGTAATTTGAAGGATTGTCATTAAATAGTTAGTATTTATAAACCCAAAGTTCGTTGCTATAATCACCTTTTATTTCATTGGCATCTTCCTGTGCTTCGTCAAATGAGGCGTGTTCAGAAAGTGCGAGCTGGTAGAATTTGTTCTTACCGATCGGAGATAGAAGCATGGTGCCAATTCCTTTTTCAGAAAGTTCATTGCCATAGTCCATAGCCAGGTCGTCATCGATAAAACTTCCTATCACAACATAGAAACGTCCGGTTCGCTCGGTTAGTATATTTACTTGTCCGGGTTCGGGTTGTAAAGACTTTTCTTCTTCCTCCAGAGCCAGTAATCGTTGTTCTTCCGCCAGTCGACGTTGTTCTTCATCCAATCGACGCTGTTCTTCCGCTTTTTGTTTTGCTATCAAGGCTTCTTGTACTGCCTTTTCAGCGATGGCCTTTTGTTGTGGGGCATAAAAACCAAAATACCATACTCCGGAAATAATTAACAAAATAACCAGAATAGAAATAATTATTTTTGGTGCGGGTGATTTTTCTTCAGGATGGTCAAATTTTCTTGTATAAACTGGTTTTTCTTCTTCTTGCATATCATCTTTTATTTCGGGTTCATCATCATGAAAGTCTTTAGTTTCATCATCAAATTCATTTTCAATGCTATCCTTTGGATATTCATATGATTCTTCTTCCTCAACCTGGGCAGTTTCTTCTTCCTGGATTTCATTCTCATAATCTACCCCTTCATCTTGTGATTCTTCAACAGATTCATCTGCTGTTTCTTCTACTTCTTCTATTTCATCGAGGGGTTTAAAATCAACATCAGGAAGCCCAAAGGCGTCATCGTCTTCATTGATATCGGCCTGAGCATCTTCATTTATATTCTCGTCTTTTAATTTTTCCGTTTTATCGACTTTACTTTTCCCTTTTTTCTTTTTTTTGTCGTCTTTCATAATAGAATATTATTGGCTATTGAAGTTTCAAGGTAATAAAACTATTCATTTCATCAAAAAATACAATCTTGTTGTGAAAATAAGAAAATAATGTCAGGGTATCTCAAATTTAACTAAAAACTGAATGAAATGCCTGCTATCCACTGTAGTTCCCTTGAAATGTAATTGAGATATCGCTGGTATGAGTTTCCTAACAGGTTATACGAATTGGCATATAGTGATGCTCTCCCGGAAATAATATATTGTAATCCCAAATCAATATTGGCTATTGGATCGAGGGAAACAGGAGAGCCATCGGATATATTCATTGCTTTAATACCACCCATAAGGTTGATATCAGCGGTTATTTTAAACTTTTCTACCAATAGCAAAGAACTTTGAAATCCAACAATGTAAGAAGGTTTGTGCCAGGCTTCCGTAACTTTTTCAGTTGAGTAAAAATTATGTTCAGCCATTAAAGTAAAATTGGCCTTATTGCTGATGTCATAGCCAAATGAACCGAAAAAGCGATTTTGATTTCCTGTTCCTGTATCGTACAGAATATCGAATTTTGTTGAATCAAGTGAATTATTGACGAAATATGCCCTGTTTTTGTAATAGGCCAGGTCCGCCTCTATCTTATAGTTCCAGTGACTTCCGAACTTACCTTTGATACCTGTATAAAAATCAAATCCACGAATCTGATTAAAAACATGCGCGTTTGATTCAAGATATCTGTTTTCACCGAGATAATTTTTCAAAGTCCCTTTATCAACGTCACCCTTGTATCCTCCGTACACAATTGTACTTTCACTTACTTTGTAATTAATATCTAAATACGGGAATACCCTCACTCCTTTTTCGGATCCAAGCGTATCATTTTCCATTACAACTGAAAGGCCCCCGTCAACATGCACCCTGTCATATGAATAGTTTGCATACGGTTTAATTCTAACAAAAAATCGATTGTGTGAGGGCAGAAGTACGTCTGTCCTATTGATAAGATAAAAATCGGATATCACATCTATGCTCAAATTTTCATTGGCTGGGAAACTCCCGAATATATTCAGACCAAAATCCGCTTCGGCTGCACCAAATTTATCCTGCACATAATCAAAAACTACAGTAGCGAAATAATCCGTGTTGTTGTCAGGGCTGTTCTTTACAATTTTTCCAAATAAGTTGAAATTATGCAGGAATTGCTCAATATCGCTTTTCGCAACATCAAGGGAAGGATTGTAACCATAAAAGGTATAGCGGTCCAGTTTATAGCTTAATCCACCGGAAAAGGTAGCATCATTTAAATATATACTTCCATCGAATGCAACAATGGATTCGCTATCCGCCGAGTTTTCATCGTCAACAGGCCCCAGGCCGGAGGATCTGTGACGGAGATAAATGTTATATAAATATTCATCGTTTCTTCCGGTACCATAATTAGCTTCCAGAAATGGTGTTCTATAATTGCCATAGCCAAGTTTCACATTACCATTCCGTACCGCAGGCAGAGGCATGGTTTTAATTATAAGTGGCCTTACCCGTGTTTGTAAGTCACCCGGCTGATATTTGATTGGCAGATATGTATAGTTAAGACCCAGACGACTAATCTTTTGCTCAAAATCAGGTACCCGTTCAAATATTCTGTGCGCAACAGGAAGCATTATTTTACGGTCTTTTTCGATCACTACTTCGGCTTCTTCAATTTCTCCTCTTCCCTCCCACTCATCTTGAGCATATAAGGGAAATGAAAGGAGCACCATAAAACTCAATATCCCGATATTTTGAATTAATATATTTAATTTTTTATTTACCATTTCCGTCATTTTTAATAAGGGTCGTGTCATTGGGCATTATTATTAATGAGTCTACTGACAGTGAGTCTGACTCCAGGATACGATCCACTTCGAGTTCATCAATACGATCAAGTTTTATTTTCGCAAGATTTGCAATGATACCTGAGGGGGTGTGTTCGATAATAGAATTGAGCGTAGCCCTTGCCTGTAGGTATTCTTCCATGGCGATGTAATTTTCGGCCACTTGTAGAAATGCTTTGCCGACCCATCCATCAAAAACGCCGAAGTTAGCGCTTACATCAAAAAGCATTTCATTAGACTCTTTATACTTCCCCTGCTGGTACAAAACTTCACCAATCAGCACAAATGCTTCTGCACCATTAATATCTTTTGCATTATCTACTGTTTTTTGGAACATAACAATAGCGCCTTCATAGTTGCCTTTGGAATAGGCTACCTTTCCCTGGTACAAATATGCTGTGTTTTGGATCCCTACATTTGTTGATCCTTCATTTAGAATTTTGTTGGTATATAATTCGGTTGAATCATATTCGGCCAACTGAAAAAATGATTTTGTAAGTCCAATCCACGCATATAAATTTTGACGGTTTGTGAATGCTTCTTTTTCCAAAAGGCGGTAATAATTGATCGACTTCGTATAGTTTCTTTCAGTAACCTCGATATCGGCAATTCGCTGTATCACTTTCAGCCGCTGACTAACCTGGTTCTCGGTAAGAATTTCGTAGTATAATGGTAAAGCATTATAGCTTTCATTTTTCCTGTAATATGATTCCGCGATGTAAAATTTTGCCTCATAACTTTTACTATCATTAGGATAAGCCTGCATGAATGCGGTAAAGACCTCAATGGCCTTATTGTAATTTTGCTGGTTATAATATGCTTTTGCTGATTCAAACTCCAACTCCTCTAACCCCTCAGTATCCGGATTTGCCAATTTGTATTCTGCCAGCAGGGCATCAAATTCTTCAGATTTGTTTTCTGCGGCCAGTGCCTCCTGCAAACCCAAAAGCACATTGTTTGCCTCCACGTGCGTGGGGTATTTTTTCAGAAATTCACGATAGTCTTCTTCGGTCCGTCCATAGTTTTGCATGTTGTAGTGGGCTATTGCTCTTCGTTGAAGTGCATATGGCACAAATGGGCTATTTGGTTTATCCCCGATTAATATGCTGAACCCTGCAATTGAGGACTGGTATTTTCCCCTCTCAAAATCTAAGGATGCAATTTCAAATAATGCATCGTCCACATACGCCGATTTAGGGAATTCGCTTACAACCCTTCCCAAATGATCTTTGGCATTTAGCAACTCTCCATTAATCCCTTCGAGAGTTCCCAGTTGCAAGTATGCATAATCTCTTTCACGAGCTCCAGACCTTACGACATCGTTATATAATCGAAGGGCCTCAGGGTATTTTTTTTCGGCATAATAGCAATCAGCCAGCCGCAACAAAGCATCTAAATAAACCCGGTCTTTTTTACTGCCTTCATAGGAAGAAATAAATGACCTGAAGTAAGGCAATGCTTTTGGATACTCAGAGGTATTAAAATAGGAATAACCCAGGCCATAAAAGGCTTTATTTTTCAACCCCGAAGATGTCCCCGAAATTACTTCTATATATCCCGGGATAGCATCTTCATACATCCGACCCACTGAATAAGCTTCTGATTTCCAGTAATTTGATTCAGTTTTTATAGTAGGATTGATCGGATATTTCAAAGATTTATCATAATTAAGGATAGCTCCTTTATAATTATGCTGATTATACAATTGGTTACCCTTCATAAATGTGGCCTTTTGATAGGCTTCTTTTGTACGGGAGGACATCGATTGTAATGATTCTATATGTTCTATAGCCAGATCGAGGTTTTTGCTATTAAGATAAGCCACAGAAAGTAATTCATTCGCCTCATCTACATTTTCCCCTTCAGGATAGAATTCTATATAACGTTTCAGGTTTGTGACAGCTTCGAGTGAATAGCCTAAATCTGTACTTATTTTAGCAAACTGAAACAATGCCTTTTGAGCAATTTCCATGTCTTCAATCTGGTTCGCAGCAATTTTATAAGCCGCAGCAGCAAATTCCATATTATTATCGCGGGCATATAATGCACCCAGGTAATAGGAGGCAACAATTCCGGTCTGGTTGTTTTGTCCGGCAATTAATTTAAGATTAACAATGGCCTCTTCGTTATTTTCAAGATTAAAATCTGTGATGGCCATTCTTAATGCAACCGCCGAAGTTGGCTTACCTTTATTCCTTTTCTTAAATTCATCATAATAAACGGATGCGTTTTCGAAGTCTCCTTTTTTAAAATAAGCCTCGCCAATAAGCAGATAAATATCCCGGGTATTTGATAGTTTATCACTGTTTTTAACAGCATTTAAACCATACGCTATCAGTTTGTCATACACTCCCTGACGGTAATAAATGTTGACCACGACAATAGGAATAAGACTACGGTAAGTTTCCCCGTCTTCCGCTTTTTTCAAATCCGCTAAAGCTAAATCATAGTCTTTTTGCAAATATTCGATATAAGCAGCGTAATATGCGGAGGCACTTTTAAATTCACTTGCTTTATTTTTTAGCCTGTTGAAATTTGTAAGGGCCTCTTTAAATTTACGATGGGTGAAGTAGGAATATGCCAACCCAAATCTCGCTCTTCTCTGTTGTTCAGCAGGGAGTTGGCTGTAGTTAACTTGTGATAAGTATTTAATAGCATCTTTATAATTTTTGTCCTGGAAAAAGAAAGCGCCCAGGTCATAATTTGCTTTCAGCGATTTTGTGTGTGCCGGGTAATTGTTGATAAAATTTACAAACAACTGCTCCGCATCCAGATTATACAAATTGAGTGCACTCAAAGCAATGTAATATTCTGAGAGAGCGATCCTGTTATCATCAGGCGAATTAGTTAATTGGAGAAATTCTTCAAAGGAAACACGAGCTGCAGAGAAATTAGATTTTTCAACCAGTTCTAATCCATTTCTAAAATAGTATTCGGGAGAATAAAGTGCTGCACTGCCCTGTCCCATTGCTCCATGGAGTCCGATTCCAGTTAAATAAATCAGTATTGTAATTATTTTGAACATAGAGATATCTGCCTATTTATGGAACGGGATTCATGCATTAAACGTATATTTTTCATTTAAGATTACATTTTGCATCATTCCTCAATGCATTAATTTAAATGTTAAGTCTCGCAATATCTGGCCATCACTAATAGAGGGCCGCTCAATCCCTTTTGCTAATAAATCTGCTTTACTAATAAATTTGAGATTTGCGATAACTTTTTGAAGAGGATAGTTACTCGCTCCTATTTTGTATTCCTTTAAAAAAAAGGGATTGATTTTCAATGCATCGGTCAATTCTTTGTCTGATTTACCCCTATTGCTGTGAAATACAAGCAGTTTAGAAAAAGTGCTATAAACAAGGGCAATAATTGGTATAATGTTGTTGTTTTTGATGTTTGCCTCAAAATAATTTACAATCCGATGTGCCTTGGTTACATCCTGAATCATCAAAGCTTTGGAATACTCAAACACGTTGTAATCTTTATTGATCCCAATATATTTTTGGACAATTTTTAAATCGATCTCACCTGACTCTTTAAGGTTTGTTTTGATCTTTTCAAGTTCGTTTGTAATGCGTTCAAGATTATTGCCTAAATGAGCGGTAATCAACAATCCGGCATCCTGTGTAAGTTCCAGGCCAAGGCTTTTTGCAAATTGTTCTGTCCAGGAGGCCACCTGGATTTCGTGCAATTTTTTGGTATCCACAAATATTGTATTTTTTTGCAGGTTCTTGCCAAGAGCGGTTCTCTGATCTATCTTCTTATATTTGTGGCAAAATACCAGGATGGTAGATGGAAGCGGATTTTGAATATATTCTTCAAGAATTTGTCTGCCTACATCATTACGTAAATCCCTGATCTCCTGGGCTTCTTTTACTATCACCACCTGCCGGTCAGACATCATAGGGAATCGCTTTGCGTTGAGCAATACGTCTTTTATTTCGACATCTTTACCATATAATATTATCTGGTTAAAACTTCTTTGACTTTCGTCAAGTGCATTATTTTCGATGAAATTTGATATTTGATCAATGAAATAGGGCTCCTCGCCCTGTAAAAAATAAATAGGCGCATATTCTCCTTTTCGCAGCGCTTCCAGTACATCGTTCGGAGATTTGGCCATTGGTTTTTTGACAAAATAACATATAGAATTTCGAATTCACTAAATGCCTTTTGAATTTTTGTGTAAAACCCCTGATTTATTTTTTATTACCTATGATTTTCAATAAAGAATCTGTGATGTTGACGAAATTATTTTCAGAAACAACACCAATAAGTTTTTTATTTTTCATGACCGGCAAACATCCTATTTTATGTTTTTTAAGAATATTCATTGCATCATAAATTGTTGCCTCAGGAGCTATACAAATAGGATCCTGAATCATGATTTCCTCTACCGTAGTATTTTTAAGTGTACTGGATTTCGTCAGGTTTCGCCATAGCATCCGACTGATAACCAGGCCTGTCAGATTTGCTTTCTCGTCTTCCACAGGAATATATCGAAGTTTTTTCCAATCCATTATTTCCGCGACCAGTTCAAGAATATCGTTTTTATGTACGGTGAATAAATCGGTTGTCATAAACTCTTCTACCAGAATAGATGCTGGATGCCAATTAAGAACATCGTCCAGGCTTGATTCTTCCCACTCATGAACAGGCAAATTAATTCGTTGATTTTTCACCATTGAGGATGTAAGCGCCATTGATGTCTCATCTCTACTGCTGTCTTTTGACAACCTTGTGAACGATTTTAACATCCAATTGGTGCCTGTTTGCCTGGACTCTGCCCGTTTTTTAATAATTGACAAATATTTATTAATATCATCTTGCATTGATATTTTGTGATTTTAACCCTTCGGTTGCCACGGGTATTAATTCATCCAGAGAAGATTTTGGGTAAAAGTGTTTAGTTCTTTTTGCCCGGCTATCAAACGTACATTCAGGTTTCCCATTTTTGTTTTTTAAGGAAAAAAATTAAACTAATTTTAATAAAATATTATTGTATTTAAAACCCCCTGCTAATTTATCTGAATAAAAATTATAAGTGATTAAAATGATTTTTATATACTTGGGAAGTATCTTTAATTCTTATAAAGAAATATCTATGAAAAAATTACTGTTTTTCGCTTGCATAACTTTTCTGTCTGTCCCTATTGTTCTCAACGCGCAAACCAGCTCCGAAATATATGTTTTTGATTTTAAAATCTGGCTCGATCAATTCAGTCTTAGTAATCCGGTAAATGTTACCAACAATCCCGGTTTTTATGACAATCAACCTTCTTTTTTACCCGGAGGACGCTCATTCCTTTATTCATCATCAGACGAAAGTGGCAAAACGGATATTTACTTGTATGACCTGACGGGCAAAGAACGACGCAGGGTAACTTATACCCCTGAAGTAAGTGAATTTTCACCCCTTATTACTCCTGATAAAAAATCATACAGTTGCATTATACTTGAAGAAGATGGTACTCAAAAACTTTGGAAATATTTTGTAGATGCCCCTGTTGCTTCGTTGGTGACGGATATTGATTCCGTAGGTTACCATGCCTGGTATAACAAGAATGTACTTGCATTGTTTATTGTTGGCAACAATGATAATGCACTTCATATCATTGATATTGAAACTGGTGAAAATAAAAAAATTGCAAGCAAAATTGGGCGGAACTTGTACAAAATTCCCGGCGAGGATAATATCAGTTTTGTTGATATGAGCGTAAGTAAAGAATGGAAAATAATGTCTGGAAACGTACAAACAGAATTAGTCGAAGAAATCATTTCTACAATTCCAAAATCACAGGATTATTTATGGACCCCGGGTGGTTTGATCATAATGGGTGACGGTCAAAAATTGTACAAATTTGATCCGAAAAATGATCCAGATTGGATTGAGTTAGCAGACTTGTCAGATTATGGACTCAATAAATTTGATCGAATTGCTATTAATGAACAGGCTTCGAAGCTTGCAGTTGTTGTGCAGGAAAAAATTGAATAAGCAATGAAATGGAACTGAATGAAAAGGGATGGCTTGGAAATTATCTTGCGTTCAGACAAAAAAATATTAAACCTGATACCCGGGAACCTGATTATATAAAGCAAAAAGAACAACGTTTATACCGGAACATACAACCTATGGGATTAATGTATGGACACCCGGTGATCCCAAAACATATTGTCACTGATAAACTTGATCAACTTTCTATAAATGAAAGGATGAAAGTTGTTTTTGTTGAATGTTTTATCAAAAGTAATGATATCGATCCCGGACTTTTAGCGGACGAAGATCAGACGGACTTCTCCTATGAACTTGCAAAGAATTTAGTTAACTACTATCTACAGGTTTTTCCTGAACTGGAGACTGATACGCATACTTTTTTTGGAAAACTAAAAGAAAAAGAAGATATAGCGGAACAACTTCTCGATAAGCGGCTTGTTACCCGTCGGCCATTTTTTAAAAGCATCTGGGTCAGTTATTTTCATAACAGCCTTCTTTTTATTGATGTATTCTTTTTTAAAAGTTGGCTGGAGGAGAAGAGCACGATTAAGACCATTGAATCTTTACGATTAGGAAAAGACAAGATCAGGTTATCCCTGCTTAAGATCATAGCGGCAGCGGCTTACGCTGACAAGCAGATTGAGAAAGAAGAAAGGAAACTCTTTTTAATGTTTTTAAAATCAGCACACCTTGATCAGGCAACTGAAAAGGAGGTTAAGTTGTTTATCGATAGCAAACTTACAGTCAATGACCTCGACATAACTGATATTGATTCCTGGCTTTTGAAAAAGTATTTTCTTGAAATTGCAATACTTACTATCTGGTCTGACAAGGTTGTGAATGATGATGAACGTGAATTTATTGGCGAACTAAGCAAGAAACTCGGGTTTTCAAAGGAAGAGACTGAGAGTAGTATGATAGCAATCCAAAGCTTTGTATTATCCAATTGGGATGAAATGCACTTCTTCCTTAATAATAAAGACTACGAGGTTGTGAGTACTCTTCTTATTCGACAGCTTACCAAAACTGCCTCAAAAAACAGAGCCCGTATTGCCACAGAAATAAAGGAAAGCAGGGAGTTAATGGAATTGATGACAGCTTCTTTGTCAAGAAAGTTGAATGCTGAAGAAAAAGAAAAAGTCAGGGAACAGTTGGTTGATTTACTGAAAATGTTGCCAACATTTGTAATTATTGCTCTTCCGGGTACATTTTTAACACTTCCTTTGATGATGAAAATCCTCCCCAAAAGTGCCTGGCCCAGCGCGTTTCAAGAGTAATTTTGCTTTCCTGAGTAATTTTTGGTTTGATTATTGTCAAATGATTTTAAAAAAGATAATTTATTTTAAAGATTGACAAATTAAATTTACAGTTATGAAAAAACTATACATACTAAGTTTTATCCTTGTTTCTATGATACTGGCGGATTGTTCTTCAGGAAAGAAATCCTACACAACCGGAAATTACTATGATTCTGTATTGAAAGCTGTAAACAGGCTTCGGAAGAATCCTAACCACAAAAAATCAATTCAAACATTGCGGAATGCTTATCCCCTGGCTGTCAAATATTTTGAGGATCAGGGCAGGAATATGATTGCCTCAAACGATTCTTATAAATGGAGGGCCGTGGTAAATTCATATACCAAAATAAATCATTTGTATGAAGAAATTAACAGGTCTCCGGGAGCTTTAAAGGTTATACCCAATCCAGTAAATAATTATGCTGATCTTGAGGATGCCAGGCAAAATGCAGCGGAGGAAAGCTATGTTATGGGTATTAAAGCATTGAGTAATGGAACACGTGAAGATGCCAAACAAGCATTTAATTTTTTCAAGGATGCCGATTCATTTGTAAAAGGGTATAAAGATGTAGTTAAAAAAATGGAAGAATCAATATGGGCTGCTACTCTAAAAGTTGTTGTTGAACCTATACCCGTTGCTGCAAGAAACCTTGAAGTAAGCTCAGAATTTTTTGAAAACAAATTCTACGAATATTTGCATACACAGCGTATCAATGAATTTGTAAAGTTTTATACCATAGATGAGGCAAAAACAATAAACCTCAATGCCGACCATATAATTTCATTATCATTTGACCAGTTTACCGTAGGCCAGGTTTATCTGAAAGAAAAAGAAAAACCTGTGAGTAGAGATAGTGTGGTTGTTGCTGAAATTGACAGGAGCCAATCAACTTCAACATCACAACAACCTACTGAACAAAAAGTGACTATCTGCCATATCTCTCCGGGAAATCAAAAATCACAAACATTATCAGTGGGCACGTCAGCTTTACAGGCCCATATCAATCATGGAGATACTATTGGACCTTGCGATGGGGACCCGGACCCAAAGGCAAATACAAATACGGTTAATAGTAGTAATACAAAACAAAGTCAAAAAGAAAAAATATATGCAACGGTAAATGCTACAATATACATTTACACTAAAACAATTACTTCAAATGGTGTACTTGATTTTAGAATTATTGATGCAATAACAGGCAGCGTTATTTCACAGGATAAATTGCCGGGAGAATTTATCTGGCAATCAGAATGGGCTACCTATAATGGGGATTCGAGGGCACTCACTGATGAACAAATTCGATTAACAAGACAAAAAGAAGCTGCGCCCCCGTCATCCCAGGGTTTGTTTATTGAATTTACCAGGCCCATATATGATCAGATGATTGGAAAAGTCAGGAATTATTATAGTGGAATTTAGTTGTAATTAACATCAAAAAAAGAAGCACAATTCCTGCATGGGGATTGTGTTTTTTTTATATTGAGATGTATTTGACCCTAACCAAATGATTTTAATTGCTCAATTCAAACCAGAAATCAGGTGCCTTGTAGTCTATCTCCTGTTTTCTTTAACTTCAGCAAGTGTTTATTCTCAAACTACTTTTGACGGAATTGAATGGTTTAATGATGAAACCATACTTGATGCCAAATTGGTTTCTGATTTCAAGTTTTTGAGAAAAAATAAGTTTAAAACTGCTTATCAACCTGCAAAATTTACTATTTATTTTGCGAACGGTGATTCAGCCTCCACGGATGTCAAAATTAAAGCAAGGGCTGAATTTCGTAGAAAGCACTGTCTGTTCCCTCCTTTCTTTATCAAATTTGATAAAAATGAATTTGGTTCATCTTCTGTAGCAGAATTTAACAAGTTAAAACTGGTAACACACTGCCGTTCGCAACCAGCGTACTCTCAACGTCTACATGAAGAATACCTCATTTATAAGATGTATGAGTCCCTCACAGATTTGAGCTTTAAGACGCGAATGTTAAGAATTAACTATATTAATACAGGCAGTAAATCGGACCCCGGTTGGTTTTATGGATTTTTCATTGAAGATATTGACCAGCTGGCGCAACGAAACAATTCAATCGAAATTGAACCCAAAAGTATCCATCCGGAGCGCACAAACCGGTACTATTCGACTTTGATGCCGATATTTCAATATATGATAGGCAATACAGACTGGTCGCCCGTTTATTCCCATAATGTTAAACTTCTCAAACAAAATGATCCTACGATATTTGCTCCCATTACCATTCCTTATGATTTTGATTATTGTGGGTTATTAGATGCACCTTACGCTGTTCCTCCCGAAAAACTGGAACTCCCTGATGTTACTACCCGATATTACCGTGGATATTGTCGTACCGATGAAGAGTTCCAAGAAGTATTTAATTTATTTGTGGAGAATAAAGATGAAATTATGAGCCTGATATCTTCATGGGAGTTACTTGATGAAAATGCCAAAAAAAATGACCTGATTTACCTGACGCAATTTTTTGAAATTATTGAGAACCCAAAAATGGTTGACAGGACTATTAAACTCGAATGCCAGACTGTAGAAAGTAAGTGATCCCCCTCTTGAGTTTACCACACCCAGTTATGATTTGATGATTGGAAAGGTTCATGAATATTATTATAGCAAAATATTTTTGTTAATTAATAGTAAAAAAACTGCGCAATTCCTGCATGGGGATTGAGCTTTTTATATATTGTGTTGAAATTAACGATTATCTATATGATTTTAATTGATCGATTAACGAGAAGGGTGCCGCTTCAATTATTCTTTTTCTTCTTTATATTTTTGTTCTCTGCAACTTATGGGACTGTTTACTCCCAAAAGTCATTTGATGGATTTGAAATATTCGATGATGAAACTATTCTTGATGCCAAAATAGTCTCAGATTTCAAATTTTTAAGAAAACAAAAATATAAAACAGCCTACCAACCTGCTACATTTACAGTTTACTTTACAAATGGTGATTCTGCTACTATAGAAGTGAGAATCAAAGCCAGGGGAAATTTCCGAAAAAAGCACTGCTTGTTCCCTCCCTTTAAAATCAAGTTCAATAAAGATGATTTCGGATCGTCCAGTGTTACTGAATTTAATTCGTTAAAACTGGTAACGCACTGCCGTTCGCAAACGGCATATTCCCAACGTCTTTTTGAAGAATATCTCGTATATAAAATGTATGAATCCCTTAGTGATTTCAGCTTCAGAACACGAATGTTTAGAATTAACTATATTGATTCAGGAAGTAAATCGGATCCTGGTTGGTTCTATGGTTTTTTAATTGAAGACATTGACCAGTTGGCCCAGCGCAATGATGCCGTCGAAATAGAACCAAAAAGCATGCATCCGGAACGCACAAACAGGCACTATTCTACTGTTGTGCCTTTATTTCAATATATGATAGGGAATACAGACTGGTCGGCTGTTTATTTCCATAATATGAAGCTTGTCAAACAAAATGATCCCGAATTATATGCACCCATTGTCATTCCTTATGATTTTGATTATTGTGGGTTATTAGATGCACCTTATGCTGTTCCCCCTGAGGTACTAAATATTCCGGATGTTACTACCCGTTTGTATCGGGGATTTTGTCGTACTGATGAAGAGTTCCAGGAAGTGTTTAATCTATTTGAGGAGCATAAAGATGAATTCTTGAACCTGGTATCTTCATGGGAATTACTCGAGGAAAGAACCAAAAAAGATGACCTAAGCTACCTGACAAGATTTTTTGAAATTATTGAGAATCCAAAATTGGTTGATAAGACCATTAAGCTTGAATGCCAAACCCTGAACAGCAATTGATTTAGCTTCTTTTACATAGTCGGTTTCCAATTCGGTTAATATCTTTTTATCATTGCATCCATTTCAAAGGAGGATAAAATCGTGATGGAAGATGACGCATAGAGTTTTCGTGGGGGGGCTGATTTTGTACTTCCTGTCAATTTCACCGGTAATTGGCCAAAAGTTTAATAATCAAACATTTACGGGTTCTTTTAGCAATGTCCTACTAAAGGATGCCCTTCTTGCAATACAGGATCAAAATAACATTTCAATCTTCTATCACTCCGATTGGTTGAATAACATTACAGCATCAGGTAATTTCAACAATACGCCTCTCGAAGAGGTCTTTAATCAAATACTTAATGATTCTGAACTTTCATGGATTGCATATGATACAAACAACATCATCCTTCTCAATACTGCACAACCTATATTTCTCTTAAATCTGATCGAAGAAGGCAAGAATAACACTAACAATTCCCTGATCATTGTTGGGGCAAAACCGGAAATTGATAAACCTGCAAGAATAAGCGGAATAAT
>SDBV01000300.1_pt1 | contig 69360 bp, 47 predicted proteins | sample 2277081 | NCBI WGS metagenome assembly SDBV01 (sample SAMN10402039, study PRJNA504765) | marine sediment metagenome | isolation source: marine sediment core GS10_PC15, 223 cmbsf | place: Arctic Ocean: Southern Knipovich Ridge | collected 2010
CGCCCAAGGATTCACTGGAGAAATTCCGTTCTCTTAAATTAGGCGCCTGGATTATATTGGGCCCTTATACGGTCGCTGAACAGGAAGCCAGTTTGAGTCGATATTTCACTGTTCCCAATGCCGTATATGATCAGCTTTATACAAAGTTTAATCCGGTCAACTTTGATCCGGAAGGATATATGAGGATACTTAAAAAGGCCGGTTTCAAGTATGTCATGTTTGTGCCCAAACATTGCGATGGATTTTGCCTGTGGGATACCAAAACGACTGATTATAATGTCATGAATACTCCATTCCAACGCGATATGCTTAAAGAACTCGTTGCTGCTGCTAAAAAGGTTGGGATGGATTTTAACCTGTATTACTCCATTGCTGACTGGAATACGCCTGACTATATTCCGCATGGGTACATACCTCTGGGCTCACATTATGGTGGACCGCGCGAAAGCCTTCCCGAGGGAGAAACGCCTGATTTCGACCGGTACATGACTACCATGAAGACACAGCTCAAGGAACTGTCAGATAGTGCCGGACCAACTCTTATGTGGTGGTTCGATGCCAACTGGAGTCCTAACTATACTCCCGTGCGAGCTCGTGAGATATATGCCCATTTAAGAGAACTTCAGCCAAAAGGGTTGTTTTCAAACCGTATAGGTTCCGCTTTCCATCGTTATACCTATGCGGTGACATGGTTTGCTTCTGAAAAGGAATCTTTTGGCGACTATGCGGTAAATGAAGTTGTCATGCCCAGGTTTAACAGGAAAATCCCATGGGAATTCACCAAACCTGCTAACAACAGTTATTCCTGGACAAATACTCCTATTAAGCCAGGGATAACATATGTTGACTGGGCAGTAAACTCCGCTTGTGGTGATGGAAATCAGTTGATCGCAACCGCCATAAAAGCTGATGGCACATTTGATGAAAAGCTGATTGAACAGTTTAATGTCCTGGAGGACTGGACCACACGGTTTGGTGAGAGCTATTACAATACCCGTGGCGGTCCTTATATGCGGACAACCTGGTATGGCAGCACATGCAACGAAGACAATGTTTACATACATGTCTTCAAAACAGACAATGGCAAGCTGGTACTTCCACCACTCGGCAGAAGAATTCTTAGTGCTCGCCTGTTAGGAAGCACACGAGGCTACTCACCTGACACTGCCCTGGCCTTGGAAGAAACTAAATCGGATAACGTTGCAAATGTCGAAGTTGAGCAAACAGATAAGAACGTTATTATCACACTCGATCCTAAAGATGTTAATCCGTTATACACCATCGTCGCATTAAAAATCAAAGGCGAAGCTTTCGAGATTGAACCTATTGAAGTTGTTATCAATGCAGGAGTTGCCGTTACTGCATCCAGCGTTGATGACTCAGTCAATAAACCGGAGAACACATGCGACGGTGATATCACGACCTTCTGGAAAGTCAAAGCCGGTGAGCGTTCAGCGTGGGTCGAATACGACCTTGGCGAGCAGCGCACAATCTCACGCGCCATACTTGATGAAGGAATGGAAGAAAGTCAGCCCATCAGTATATCCTCATATCAAGTACAGGCTAAAATAGACGGTCAATGGAAAACGGTCTTTCAAAGTGCGCCGATCTGGGCCAATCATCCGTGGTCAATAGCGGTAACGAATCAGGAAGCAATCTTTACCCCGGTAAAGGCCCGCTATTACCGGCTGAACATATCCGCCGCAAAAGACGACCTGGTCGTTCATGAAGTTAGACTCTACGAAAGATAAGAATCTTTACTAATCATGCAACCCGGAGGATCTACCATGCGTATCGTTCTTCTTGCCCTGATCATTACCTTCACATCGCCCCCGATGCTTACGGCCTCGCAGCCGGCACAGCCTTTGCTGGAACATTGGCTGCGTGGTCCGATTCAGGTGGAGATCCGCGACGAGGTGACCGATGCGACCGACCGGTTTCAGCCGGCAGCGGCCACCGGAAAGTCGACTGAGCACCGGCTGGACAAGATAGACCTTCGGGCGATCGAACGCTGGACCGACGGCGAGCATGGGCTGGCCTGGGAACTTGACTTGGCCGGTTCAAAGACACGTGTCGGGCATGAAGTGACTATCGAACTGCCCATTCTGACTGACTCTCAGCAGATCTTCACGCCCGGCGAACGGGGCGTTATGTCGGTGGCCGCTTATCCGACCTATCGGCCGGCGACTTACGGCCATTTTGGATGGACTTCCCAACATTACGTGTTGCCGCTGATCTCGGTCTTCGATCGAAGCACCGATACGGCCTTGACAATTGCCTTGCCGCCGGATCAGAACATCCCGCATCTGCAGTTCGAATGGTCCGACGCAAAGACGTTACGATTGCAACTTTCGCATCGGGCCGCCGGAGGCGGGAAGCCGTCGCCGCTTAGGTTGCGGTTCTATGCCCATAAGGCCGACTATCGGGCCGTGCTGAAGGCTTATAGCGACGAGTTCCCCCGATTCTTCAAGCCGAAGTTGGCTCGCGGCAAGTTCGAGGGGCCGTTCTGGTACCATCACATTCAAGATCATCCCGACTTCGAGGAGATGGCCCGACAGAACATCCGCTCGATCTGGATGAGCTTCTGGTTCACGCATCTTGGTGAGTACCTGCCCGACGAGACCGAGTGGGCTCCTTACACGTACGCCCGATGGTGGAAACTCGAGGAGATGATGACCGACGAGAAGATCCGTGCGTTTGTGCGCAAGATGCACGGGCAGGGCATCGGGGCCTACGCCTACTTCAACGTGACCGAATACGGCGGCATCGGCGGGGCGGCGGGCGATACCAAAACGGCCGAGCGGATCCTTCGCGAGCAGTTTGCCGATGCATTGATGAAAAACGAAGCCGGGCAGGCAATCCCCACCTGGGAAGGCTCGATGGCTATGAACGCCGGTCGCGATTACTCGCTCTTTCCGTTTCTGGTCGAGCAGGTTCGCCGCCACCTGACGCGGCTGCCGGAGATCGACGGGTTCGTGATCGACCGGCTCGATTGGGCCAGTATGCTCGACTATGGTCACGACGACGGGCAAACCATGATCGGCGACCGCCCGGCCGAGAACATGGTCCACCCGGTCAGCCAAGGCGTCGAGGAAGTCTGCCGACAAGCCCATGCGGCCGGGAAACGGGTGATCGTGAACCAGTTTTGGCGCGTCGAGATGCTTCGCGACGTGGACGGTTACTGCCACGAATCGGATTATCTGCCGGGCCTGGGCTATTTGTCTCCGTACCGCCCGGTCGCGGCCTGGCATCATCGCAAGCCATATAACGGCGACTTGTTGCAATTCGAGGGGCAGTTGAAGCGACGGCTGCAATTCGCCCTGATGCCGCAGATGATCGCCCACGAGTTCCCCATCTCGCAACAAGGGCCCGACCCGGAAGCGGCCGATCTGATGGAGATCTACGCCCCGCTGTTCGCTACGCTCGATGGAAAGGAGCAAGTCTTGTTGCCGCATTGCGTCAAGGCCACCGGCTCGAGCGACGTGAACCTGTTCGTCAACCGCACCGGGCACTACGTGGCGCCGCTGACCTCGCGGACGCGGTTCCTTGCCCGACGCCTTGATGCGGTCGAGGAGGCAACGGTCACCCTGCGGGTGCCGGACGCGGACGAGTTGCGTTGGGCGTATGTCGTTTCGGCCGACGCCGTTCCCTATCGGGCCGGCGTAACGCATCAAACCGGCACGGCCAAGGTGGTTGTTTTCCGTCACCGCACGTCTTCGATGGTTGTCGTGGGCAAAGGCCCAGAGCCCGCCTTACCCGAATTGAACGTCGAACAACTCGCCACGACGCGCGAGCGGTTGTTCCCGTTGCCGGAAGTTGCACCGACCGCCGAGTCGGCGCGCCCGTCGTTGGACGGCGTGGAAATGACGCTGCTTCGGCTGGCCGGCACGCATTTGGGCCAAAAGGGCAACGTGTTGGTCTCATTCAACGGTAAGCCGATCGCCCGGACGCTGGGCGAGATGCAGGCATTTGCGGTGAACTGGCCGGCCGACCGACGGCCGGAAGTTACCCTGACGGCCGGCGACGAAGCGATCTGGTACGTGCCGCAGGAGATCGAGTTGGTAGTCAAGCTCAACGGCGGGCGAGTTCTGAAGGTTGCCCGATGGACGCCCTCGCGTCCGGCACAGAAGCTCGACGATTGGGGCACGCAACGCTTCGTGCTCGGTTGGATCGAGCCCCAGCAGATCGCTCCGTCGACGGCCCGGTTTGCCGGTCGCGACGCGGAACAGGGCGGGAGCTGGCACGGAAAGTTCGGGGCCAAGGCGGCCTGGATCCCTCGCCTGCAATCGGGTGATCAGAACGGTTTCCGACTCCGTGCCGCCGGCAATCCATACGCTTGGATCAACAGCACGGAAGACGCCCGCGTACTGCAATCGCCCAGCAACTCTTCCGCCGCTCGGCCGGCAACCTGTTGGTTCGGCGGCGAAATCCGACTGTCGGTCACACCGCCGGACGGCAAGCCGTATCGGTTGACCGTATACTTGTTGGATTTCGACCGCGACGGCCGGGCCATGGAGGCAAGCCTGCACGACGCCATGGGCATCGAACTGGATCGCCAGAGCGCCACCGTTGAAGAGACCGCAGCCGGCGTCTATCTAACCTGGAGGGCAACCGGTCCGCTACAACTCGAATTGACGAAAACAGCCGGGTTCAACGCGGTAGTCTCCGGCGTGTTCGTCGATCCGGCGAACTGAACCTCCCCGAGAGAAACGCGGGTGGCAGTTGCTTGACAACCCTGGCCCCTTATGTCACACTCGGGACTGATTCACATGCTTATCGGCCACGAGGAACCGGAACGTGTTGGACAACGACCGTTCTTGCAGCCGCCGTCGATTTTTGAAGCGGGCCGCCGTGTCGGGGGCGATTGCGCTGCCCGTGTTTGTTCCCGGGACGTCGCTCGGTCTTGACCAGGCGACGGCGCCCAGCGAGCGGATTGTTACCGGGATCATCGGTCTGGGGTTTGCCTGGGAAATGCTGGCCCTAGCGCCGAACGTTCATTGCGCGGCCGTTTGCGACGTGCGCAAGGACCGCCGCGACGCGGCTCAGGCGAGATTGGGTGGACCCGCAAAGTGCGATGCCCTCGGCGATTTTCGCGAAGTCCTGGCGCGCGACGACATCGACGCCGTCTATATCGCCACGCCCGACCATTGGCACGCCTTGGTCACCATCGCCGCCGCTCGCGCCGGAAAACACGTCTACTGCCAGAAGCCGCTGACGCGAACGATCGCCGAGGGCCGGGCGGTGGTCGAGGCAATCGACCGCTATGGGGTTGTCTTCCAACACGGCACCCAACAACGCCATGACCCCAAGATGCTGTTCGGTTGCGAACTGGTCCGCAACGGCTACATCGGCCAATTGAAGCATGTCAAGATCGGCAGCCCGCGCGCACAAGGCGGCGGGCTGGCCAACGTCGAGCCGGTTCCGCCGCAGCTCGACTGGGAGATGTGGCTGGGGCCCGCTCCCTGGGCTCCGTTCGAAATGCGGAGAATTCGCAGTCACGATTGGTATTTCATTTCCGACTACAGCCTGGGCTACATCGCCGGCTGGGGCGTTCATCATGCGGATAGCGCTCAACAAGGGTCGGGAATGGACCATCCCACGGGCCTGATCGAGGTCGACGCGCGCGGCCAGTTCGCGCCCGGGCTGTTCGACAACCCGTTCGCCTGGGACATGCGTTATCGTTTCCCCAACGGCGTTACCTGGCGTTGGACGGACACCGCGGACGGTTGGGGAGGCCGGCTTCCCGACCCCGACGCGGCCCAGTGGCAAGGCGAGAAGTATCCCATGGGCGTGCTGTTCGAGGGCTCGGAAGGTTGGGTCTACATCTGGCGAGGCCAGGTCGATGCCCATCCCAAGTCCCTGCTGGACGTAAAGATCGGCCAGCGCGACCCGATCCATCTGGTTCGCCCCCAGGGGCAGCCGACCCCCGGGTTCCTCGACTGCATCCAGGGCCGCCGGGCGACCTGTGCACCGGTCGACGTGGCCCACCGCGCGACGAATCTCTGCTCGATCGGCGCCATTTCCATGCAACTGGGCCGGCCCTTGCAATGGGATGCCGCCAAGGAAGAATTCATCAACGACGCCCAAGCCAACCGCCTCCGCAGCCGCGCAATGCGCCCCCCGTGGAGCATTGAAGCCCCGAGTCTGCTGGAATGAAGCCCTGCGCCCGTGATTTGGCTTTTGTGTCGGTCGATACCAAGGCATGACCTCGTAGGGTCTCCTCCTGTCTGCCAACACAAGTAAGACAACTGTCCCCCCCAATTCCTGGAAGTAGAGGGCAAAGGAGGCGAGTACTTGATGGAAAGCCCGTTCCCTCCTCCTTGCGCTCCCGGAAGTCCACAACCTACGCGAGCGACGTTCAGTCGTCAGCCGTTTCGTAGCGGGGCAGATCCGCTTCTACGATTACGGCCTCGGGAGGTCCGGCGGCTATCCTGTTTGGGTTCGACGACCAAGACACCGTGACCATCTGCCTGCGCCACTCGCGTAACCTCGACGACCTGTCGGCCAACTCGAAAGCACGGCTGCGATGCGAACTCTCCTCAGGAGGGGGGGCACCGCGCTCGTGACGTGTCGTAGTGGCCAAGACCTTCCAGTCTTCGTCCAAGTAGGCCTGCAGGACCTTGCGGTCGGGCAACACGCGCCTTCTTCCCACCGAGAATACTGCTGCGCCCTCCCGTGCGCGGTCTTTGGATTTGGGCAGTCGCTTCGAGTGCGACTTCGCCGAGCCGTGATGGGGCACCTTCACCACGTCAAACTTCTCTGATAAACGATTCTCGACTGCGTAGTTGCGCCAACGATCCAGCCCGCGATCAATGTTCTCACGATCCGCGTCGGCTCCCAGCAGGACGTTGAACTGGCTGTCTTCGACGCATACGGAAAGCACGAGAACAATCGACATTCGATTCGTCAACACCCGGGCACCGGGCGAGAAGATCATCTTACGGATGTTTTCTTCGTTCCAGCGCAAAGCATCCCCCGGACTGGGCGCGATCGGGACCAATTCGACGGCTGCACTGAAACCGCGCAACGGTACCGGTAGCCGTTCGGCGTCGATCTGCCTCCACTCCAGCGTGCCGGCGCGATTCAGTTGGGAGAGGAGTTCCTTAAGCCGGACGTATTCTTCTTCAGCGCGAGTTGCTCGGTCACGAGGCGTCCCGCTCTCCTTCGCTTCGGCGTTCCACTCTCTGACCAACTTGTAATCGACGCCACAATCGCAGTAAATGCCGACGGAACGCTCGTCGGTGGTGAAGTAATCGAGGACTTCCGGCATTCCGTGAAAGTGGTCTCGATCGGGATGCGTCTGGAAAACCACGTCTAGACGTTGGATACACTGATCGCTCAGGAAGCCAAAGAACCGTTCCCGGACGCCACCCTCTTTGGGAAGGTAGCAATCGACGAGGATCCACTTGTGCTGCGTACCGTCAGACAAATGCAGCAGAATGGTGTCGCCGTGTCCACAGGGGAATGCGTAGAGGTCCAGCTTGATGTTCTTAGAAATCGATCGGCTCGGTGAGTTTGTCTGGCCCATAGTTCCCCGGGTCATCCCTCGGCTCCGTGATTATCTTCTCAGGTGTCTTTACCTTGCTCGTGGGCAACTCGGTTACCTCGACACGAACTCTAAGTCGGGCACCCTCCGACGGCAAGCGCCCGTCGACAAACTGCTCCTGCTCGTAGATCTGCTCAACCTCATCGTCGCCAACCTCGTAGATCACCACGACCGTCCCGCCATGAGACTCGACGACGTCGCCCTCGTAAGACTCCAAGAGGCAGGGTGGTGGATTGGGGCTCTTCCGCCGCATTGAAATATTAGAGTCGGGGTGGGTCTTCTTGGCAAGGGCCTCGACTTCACGCAGCACATCTTGGGGCCACGAATGCCCCTTGTCTACCCAGGCATCCACCGCGATCGTTTGGCATTCTGCTTCGTACCTTCTCTCCGTGATGTCCCCGGACATTAGAATCACTGGTGTCTTCGGTGCGCGTTTTCGCACTGTCTTAACTGCGTCGATACTGTGTGCAACAAAAACGTCGTAGGCGGAAGGCTGTGAAAACGCCTCGGCGATTTGGCTGTCTGGGCAAGTTGTGACGGCTGCCCCTCGCTCTTCCAGATACTCCTTAAATGCCCTTCGTAGTTGCTCATTATCTTCTACATACAACACTGTCAAATCACTCATTTTGCTTCCTCCCAACCCAATCTTGGCAAGATCACCGTAAAAGTCGAACCTTTGTGCCACTTTGTCTCGACATCGATCCTGCCGCCATGGCCCTTGACGTACTTGAGGGACAGTGGAAGCCCCACTCCACTTCCAGCCAGTTTCGTGCTGAATCCTTCCGCGAAGATCTTCCCGATATCTGCCTTCCTGATGCCCTGACCGTGGTCACGGACGACGATAGCCACCCCGTCGGGGGGGTGGTATTCTGTGGCGATCTCAATCACGCCTTCTGCCTTCGACGCATCAATACCGTTTTGGATGAGGTTCCAAAGAACCAAATGTATCTGGAGTTTGTCCAGTTCCACGGTCCGGCCGGATCCCGCATCCGGCCGACGCAACTCGGATGCGAACTTCAACTCCATGTGGATTCCCTTCTGCGTCGCCAACGGTTCAAGTAATTCTGCGGCCCCAGCCACCAACTCGTTGAGATACACCTGCGCCAGATTCGGTCGGTCCGAAGTCGGCACGTTGAGGACCTTGTCCGTGAAATCGTAGACCGCCTTGGTGTTTTCGTGTACTCGTTTGGCCAAGTCTCGGATTACTGAGTTGGAGGCGTCAGTTGCCTCGTCGATCAGGTTCCCCAACTCAAGGGTGATCGGTGCGAGCAGATTCTTAAGCTGATGGGCCAGCCCCTTCGTTTTGTGCGTGGCCGTGAGTTCTTCCATGCTCCGCATGAGATTCGCTTGCAGGCTCGCGCGGCGCTGCTGGATCCGCTCGCGGCTGATGGCGATGGCCGCGTAGTCGGCGAGAATTTGCAGCAATTCTGCCTTGGGTTGGTCGCCCGGACTGAAGAAACCCGCTCGCACACTGTCGACGTTGAGCACGCCGAGGATCTCGCCACGGTGAATGATCGGCACGGACGCTTCGGACCTAACCCCGGCCAGCAGCCCCTCCTTGCGGTCGGCCAAGTCGTAGAACCGCTCGTCCTGCGAGACATCAGGCACTAGCACCGGCACCTTGTGCGTGGCGGCGTACCCACACAGCCCCTGATCGAAACCGATGCGAACCTCCTCAAGGGCTTCCTCCCGGTCGGTGCAGTCGACCTTGACCACCAACTCGTCCCGATCGGGGACCTTCAGCAGCACGCTGGCGGCCCGGGCTTTGAAGAGCTGTTTCGTCTGCTCAGTAATCGTGCTGAGTATCGATTGCAGATCGTCTTCCGCATGGATTGCCCCGACGATGTGGACCAGGGCCTTCTGGTACTCGAGCGCCTCGACGTTGTCCAAAGCAGCGTTCCACCGCACGATCGAGCGGGCCAGATGACGGGAGACGGCTTCCAGGTGGCGCTGTTCACTGGGAAGGAAGAAGTCGCCGCCCTTCTTACCGTGGAGCCGTATCACTCCCACAAGGCTCTCGCGGCCCTTCTGCTCGCCAGCAAAGATCGGTATGCCCAAAAACGGACGTGACTTGTCGCCTGCATCGGGTGATTCCGCCGATCTGGAGAACGGCTTGAACGCGCCCGCCGGATCGATCTCCTTGTGTTCGACTGGGTCCCGTGCGTCGAACAGGCGCACCGGACGCAACGTCTGGAGAATCCAGCCCGTCAATCCTTCGCCCGCACGATAGGTCAACTCATCCAACTCGCGCCGAGTCAGCTTCCTGTGCTCTTCCGGAACGAACAGCCCGGTCGTCCCGATCAGCCGCAACTGTGGCTCCGGCCCCGCCTCGTGACAGAAGATCGAGCAGCCCTCGGCATCGAGCGCCGTACACACCTCGCGGGCAACCAGATCGAAGAAATCATGGCGTCCGTAACGCTGCCAATCGAGCGAGGCCATGCGTGAAAGTAGTTCATGCTCGGTCTTCCGCCGAGCCCTCTCGACCGCAGGCATCATGGCCTGGGCCAGCAGCATCAAGTGTTCCCGAAGCTGGCTATAGTCGCCCTCCATGGACTCCGGCACACAGCAAGTCAACAGCAACGGGAGGCCGTCGCTGGTCGGCACGCGCAGATACGCCAACCCCTTAGAGCCAGGACAGGCCAGATCCTCCAACGCTTCCTTGGATACCCATTCTGCACGCACTTCCCGTGACCCTTGGCGAAGGACTCCTTCAAGCGAGCTCTCTTTAGACAGCCGAAACCCCCAGTCGTGATGCCCACCGGATGTGCCGGCCGGTTGATGAGTGAACACGCGGCACGCACACTGCTTCGACTCGTCCCACACCCATACCTGCAGGCAGGCCGACGGCACGACCCGAGTCACCAGCCTTTGAGCTGCGGAGTAAAGCTGCTGCAGGGTACTCGACTGGGAAATCTCTTTGAGAAGTGCTTGCGCGACCGCAACTGGATCAAGTGGTTGCGCCTCTGTTTGAAGAGACTCCTGGGACCCTTTCGTGCTTTCCGTCTTCTTCAACGACATTCCTTGCCCTCGGCTTGTGTTTTGTTCACCTCGCCGCCCATCTCTGAACCTATTAAGTATACCGGATTTCCCGAGGTACATAAACCCCCAAGCTTACTTGCCAAAAGAGGCGGGCAGCAGCCAGTACGAGCAAGCATGCGCAACTACTTTTCAGCACAGGACTTAGGAAGCGGACAGCCGGGCGCCGCCGACGGAAAGACGCCCGAGAAAATCCGGAGGGCGGGAGAATCCGTGGCCGGGATTTGAACCTGGGAGACTAGGGAAACCGAGGGGTCTGGGATGAGGCTTGAAAATTGATAATTCCGGCGCAAAAGCCAAATCACCGTGAATTCCTGCTCGGGGACGGCGGCGTGATCTTCCGGTGGCAGGTGAGGACGCGGTGGCCGTTTGTGGGCAGAGCCCACCCTACGCTTGCTTTTTAGAGGCCGGTTGCTTTCCAGAGAATCACTGCGGCGGCGGTCCAGTAGTAGGCTGTGAAGGTGGCTGTTGACCAGAGGAAATCTTGGAGGGGATGGACCGGGCGCTGTAAGCGGTAGGCGGCTGGGACGGCGATTGGCCAGGAGGGGAGGAAGCCCATTAGGAAGATCCATTCGATGGCTAGACTCAAGCGGCGGCACACCAGGTAATAGGTCAGGCATGCGGCCAGGAAGAACAGGGCCGCAAACATCGCCAGCCAGCGCGATCCCTTGTGGTCGGGACGACGTCCCGACCATACGATTGTATTGAGGGTGATTTGGTGGACCACGAACAGGCATACCGGCCAGGTGAAAATGAACGGATCGAAGCAGCGGTTGAAGATGGGCGTGCCGGCCACGGCCAACAGTAGTGCGGCCAGGTAGAAGCCGATTCGGCCCAGTCGTCGCGCGGCGGTCGGCCATTTGAACCTAAGGGCCAGATGGATCAACGTGCCGACCGCTGCTGCCATGACCAACAGGAGCATGGAGAAGCCGTACCACCGTCCAAGTTCGTGCAGGTCGGGTGGGTCGAAGGCGAATTCTCGCTCGCCGCCGACCAGACGTGTCAGGTCGAAGCCCCTCGTGCCCGCGAGCTCCGAGGTGGCCCGGGCGGTCGCGCGCTGCCGATCGCTGAGCCGATCGGGTATTCCTAGATAGAGGCAGGCCGCTTTACTCGGGCTGCGCAGATAGAGCCGGCCTTGGTGCAAGGTCGGGGCCGTCCAGCAGATCTCGTCGGAAAAGACCTGCGTGCGGGCAAGTTCCTCGTAGCCATCCGGCGTGGCCCGGGCCAGAAGCAGTTCACCCCGATCGCTGAACAAAACAAGCTTCCCCTCGGCGACGATCAACGTGGCATGGCCGATCTGATCGGTCGACCAGAGAATCTCTCCGGTTTCAAGATCTAGGCAGCGAAACTCGCCGCGGGACGGACGGTGGGCCTTGGCTTGCACGTCGCGCAGATCGAACCCGTAGATATGCCCGTCGATCAGCACGCTGGAGGCCGTGTCGTTGGAGAACTTCCGATTGAACCAGGCAGTGGTCATTGTCAAGGTCGGCAACCGGTTTTCGCCCGATGCGTTGTCTTCCTTGTGCAGTTGGAGACATTCGGCCCCGCTTTTGAACGGTCGGGCGACGATCAGGTAAGGTTCGTCATACAGCGGCGCGGCCGCGTGTTCGTCATAACCGGTGGAGTATTTCTCCAGACACATCAACCGGCCGGTCTGAAGATCGTGCACGGCCAAGGCGTTTTGCAGAAAGGCGACCACGTAGGCCCGGCCGTCGAAAGTGATCGGCAGCGCCGAGCAGTAGCTGGCCGGTTCGTCCCCGGCGGCCCACACGGTCGAACCGTCTTCGGCGTCCAGCGCCACCACACTGGCGCCGGGACCACCGACCGGCATGATCACCTTGCCGTCCATTACCAAGGGCGAACAGGCATAGCCGAAGTCGGTGCCTTGTCCGTCGAACTTCTCGTGGATATTGACGGACCAGAGCAATCGGCCGTCCGTGGCCCGGAGACATTCGAGCACCCCTCTGGGCCCGGCGAAATAGATTTTGCCTTGATGCCAGGTCGGCGTGGCCCGGGGACCGGGATACATGCCGGCTGCCTCATACGGCCAGCCGTAACTGTGCTCCCAGATCGGCTCTCCACTTTCGGCCGCCAGACAGAGTACCGACTGGTTCGAAAGGGTCTGCCGCTGCGTAAAGACCCGATCCCCCACGGCGATGATACCGGAGTATCCCCGCCCGATCTGGCGCAACCAAAGCACGGGCGGCCCCTGCGGCGGCCAGGAATCGGCCAGCTCGATCTCGTCGGAGCTCGCATCGTAACGCGGCCCTCGGCGATGCGGCCAACCGGGATCGGCTTGTGCGGCGTCTTGGGGGACCACGACCGTTGTGCGACGAACCGGTCGCGACGGAAAGAAGGAGCGCACGTCGCCAAGGAACAAAACGACCAGCAGCAGGATGCAGCCAATGGCGGCCACCCGCATCGCGATGCCGACAAGAAGCGTTCGAACTCGATTTCGCCCCGCCATGGCCCCTTCAGCGATTCTACGTTTCCACCAAGAGCCCGATCTTGGCAAGGACTTCTTTGGTAACTTGCTTGGGTGCAGGGCCGATGCGTTTAGCCTTTCTCACCCTCCAGTCCAAGCTCTTGATCTGGTCGGCAAGGACCGCGCCGGTCACTTTGAACTTCGGCGGCAAGAGAACCTCGAAAGGATATCCCTTTACCTGGCCCGTGATCGGACAGAACAGGGCCAGGCCCACCTTGTCGTTATAGGCTTTCGGCGAGACGACCAGTGCAGGTCGTCGCCCGGCCTGTTCATGACCTGCGTGCGGAGTGAACTGGAGCCAGACAATGTCTCCACGCTGGGGAACATACCGAGCAGGCACTACCAGACCTCCCGGCCAGCCGGGGCCCCGGTGTCGACTTCACCGTGCAGGTTTTCCGGCGTGACTTGTTTCAACAACGACCGCAGATTGCCGGGCGTCTTTGCCGCAGGAATCACCACCAGGCAGCCGTTTTCGACGGCCAAGTTCACCGAGGCGCCTTCCTCGACTTGCACGTCCTCGGCCATCGCCTTGGGGATTCGCAGCGCCAGGCTGTTTCCCCACTTCTGAATGCTCGTAATCATGGGACTCTCCTGTATCTACATTGAGTATACAGCAGGGTGGCCTCGGTGTCAATACCGACCGTAGTATTCAAGGCGATCCCGGATCAGACGTCGGCGACCGCTGATTGACAACCCTGGCCCGTTGGGCTAGACTCAGAGCTGACTGAAATCCCTATCAGTTGCTGTTGGCTGCCGCGGGGGCTGATGAGAGTGCTTCCGGGCGGTCGGCATTGCCGTCAGGCGTTGCGGTTGAAAACGACCAAAGGCACAACCCGACGCCGTTAACCCGAGTCCATAGCGACGGAAGAAGCCCTATGGTTTCCCGCCACGTCCCTCGCCTCGCCTGCGGTCTCTTGCTGGCCGTGGTGATCTTGCTGGCCCAGGGCCCTCTGCTCTGGGGACAGGAGTCCGACGCTCGGGCTCCGGTGCCCAAGGACGCTGCCCAAGAGCAAGCCTTGACGTTGATCCGAGAGGTCTACAAGCAGGAGTACGACGCGGCCACGACTCCGGCCAAGAAGATCGATCTGGCCAAGAAGCTCCTCTTCGACGCCGCGGGCGCGAAGGATGACCCGGTAAGTCATTTCGTCATGCTCAGGGTTGCCCGCGACCTGGCCACCGGGGCTGGTGAGACGAAAGTGGCACTCGAGGCGATCGACCGCCTGGCCGAGTCCTTCAAGGTGGACGGCCTGAAGGTGAAAACGGCCGCGATCGCCAAGCTGTCCAAGTCGGCCCGGACGATCACGCAGAAGAAGGCCCTGGCCGTCGGCGCCGCCGAGGTACTGGATGAGGCCCTCAGCGCCGAGCAGTACGAGATCGCTCGAAAGCTGTCCGACGTGGCCCTAGCCGCCGCCCGCAAGGCCCGAGATCGCGAACTGGCCAAGGCGTTGGCGTCCCGCAAAAGGGAGATCGAGCAGGCGGTCAAGGCGCATGCCGAGTTCCAACAGATACTGAGCACACTGAAAGAGAAGCCCACCGATCCGCCGGCCAACCTGAGCGCCGGCCGGTACTACTGCTTCACCCAAGGCGACTGGGTAAAAGGCATCCCGTACTTGGCGCTAGGCAACGATCCCGGCTTGAAATCCTTGGCGATCAAAGAACTCAAAGGGGTCGACTCCCCCGCCGAGCAAGTCAAGCTGGGCGATGGCTGGTGGAATCTGGGCCAAGAAAGGAAATTCCCCGAGAAAGATTCCCTCCTTTTCCGCGCCGGCTACTGGTACGAGCAGGCCCAGCCAAGCGTCACTTCGGCCCTGCTGAAGCGCAAGCTCAGCCAACGGCTGGAAGAGATCGCCAAGCTCGAGGGGCCCGCCACAAGCGTTGCCGGCAAACGTTCGCGTGCCGGAAGGCGAGGGTTGCGCGGTAAGTCGGTCAAACCGTTTGACGCGGCAGGCGCCGAACTGTTGGGCATCCTCGACGGCCACGGAGGTTGGGTATATGGAATTGCCTTTAGCCCGGACGGGGCCACGTTGGTTTCGGGAAGTGGGGACCGGACGGTCAGATTCTGGCATCTAGCGACGGCCCAACTCCGCGGAAGGTTGCCAACGCTGAAGCATGAGGTTTGGGGTCTCGCGCTGAGCCAGGACGGCATGTCCTTGGCCGTTGCCGACAGTAACGGAACCATAGGCCTTTGGGACATCGCTACGGCCGCGCCTCGAGGTACGCTGACCGCCCACACAAGGCATGTCCGATCAGTAGCCTTCAGCCCGGACGGCTCGATGCTCGCCTCCGGCGGCGCCGACCATACGGTGAAACTCTGGAACGTCGCAACGGGAAAACTTCAACAGACGTTCAAGGGACACATGGGTGAGGTCAGATCCGTCGCCTTCAGTCCGGACGGCTCGATGCTGGCTTCCGCCAGCGCGGATCGAACGGTGAGACTCTGGGACGCGGGTGCAGGAAACGTTCTGCAAACTTTGGAAGGGAACTCGGATCGAGTACCGTTTGCCGTCTTCAGCCCGGACGGAAAAACCTTGGTGTCAAACGGTCAACGCAACTCGTTGCTAGTATGGGACTTGGCCAAGGGAGAGCTGCGACGAACGCTCAGCGGGCATCGAAACACACCCGATTGTGCCGCCTTCCATCCGGACGGCTCATTATTGGCCTCGGGGGCCGAAGACAAGACGATCAGACTCTGGGATCCGGCCGGCGGAAAACTCCTGCGGACGATCCCCTACGAGACGTCTCTTCGATGCATCGCCTTCAGCCCGGATGGTTCTCTGTTGGCCACAGCCGGTGAGAAGACCGTGAAACTCTGGGGTACCGATCCCAATAAGAAATCACCAAAGGCCCGGGCGCCCCGCGCCACGACCGCACCCGACCGCGGTGCCAAACGGGGTCGGGTTCCCGTCCGTCGGATCACCTTCCACAAGCCAAAAGTGCTCGATGACTTTGTGTGCGCCAGGCCACAAGACGCCAAATGGAGCGTTGAACGAGGGCAAATGCTGATTCACTCTAAGGGGGACACGGCTTACGTCACTTACCGGCAGTATTTCAGCTCGATCTCCTCGGTCACCATTCGCGGAGGGATTGTCCCGCCGAGCAAACGGTGCTTCCGGGCATGCATCGGCCCCATTTGGATGATCCTCAACTGGGAAGCACGCGATGAGAATCACTTTCGCGACGCGGGAATAGGTGTCGGAACAAGTCGTACGGTCACTCGACCCGGCGCACTGGTTCCAGGAAAGATCCATGAGATTCGAGTATCGCAGGAGGGTGAAGAAGTGGTCGTGACCATCGATGGACAACAGCACTACAAAACAAGGGCGACTCTCGAAGGAACCGTTACCGTCTATCCGGCACTCGGCAGCACGATCGCCGTCGAGGAAATCGTGATCGAAGGCCGGCCTGCCTCGAACATTCCGGTCACCGGACCGGCACACTCGCATTGAGTTGGGAGGCAGATTGTAAACTGAGGGGCCCCTGGCGCGTTAGGCCAGACTCAGGGCTGACTGAAATGCCCTATCTTATTGCGAGGCGCAAGGTATCGATGACAAGGATTCTTGCGACAGTCGTCGGACTTACGATGGTGGCGCAGTCTTTCGCGGCCGGGTCGGATTATCAGCCCATCTTCTTCACTCCCGAGGCCCATCAGGACAAGATCTGGGGCGAACCGTCTCTGACCTTCCATGAGGGGACCTATTACCTGATCTACGATTTCTTCCCGCATCGAGTGCCCTTCTTCCTCGCCACGTCGCCCGACGGCGTTCACTGGCGGGAAGAGGGCGAGGTCCTGCCCGTGGACGACGATGCACTGCACATCGAATGCCCGTCGGTCCATCGCTTCGAGAAGGACGGGCCTTATGTGATGCAGTACGCGTTCACGGCCACGGGGAACCCTTCCTACAGGATCCGCTTCGCCGTCTCCGACGATCTTCGGACCTGGAAGAAGCTTGGCGCAGAGCACACGTTTCATCCCGATCCCCGCTGGTATGACGTCGCAGACCGCTGGGATACGCAATTCGTGGTGCCTTCGCCGGACGGACAGCAACACCTGGCGCTCTGGGACGGCAAGCCCAGGAACTTCTTCGGCATGGCGTTGGGGAAGAGCCCCGACGGGATCCGCTGGGATGTGCTCCCGCCGGTTGAGGTCAGGCTGCCCGTGCCCGGACCCAAGCGGGCCGATTGCGCCGGCGAGATCGGCGGATTCTTTTGCATCCGGGGGACCTATTTCCTCATCCTCTCGTCGTACATAAGCGGCAAGTACGAGCCCATGGTCCTCTCCGCACCCAATCCCGAGGGGCCTTACACGCTGACTTCCCGCAATCCGGTCCTCGCGCCGCACCCTTGCCTCTACCTGCGCTGCTACCGGTTGCCCGATGATACGATCGTGGCTTTCGAATCGGTATTGCTCCACAGGGACCCGACACGCTACTGGTGCCTGCCGCCGCTGAAACAGGTTGTTTCAAGCGGAAAGGATCTCTGGCTGAAGTGGTGGCCCGGAAACAATAAGGCCAAGGCTCTTCCCGTGGATCTTGGTTCCGATATGCCCCAGCGCGAGGGATCGCCCTTCTCAATGTTAAAACATGACTTCGATCTCGCCAACGGTGTCGTCATCGAAGGCGTTTGCAGGTTGATCGAGGATCAGGGGACCCAGACCGATCTCGCGAAGCAGGCGCGAGTCTCTGCCGCACAAACGGTGCAGTCCGGAAACATGCCCGGCGGCATCCGCCCCGAATACGCCACGGACGGCAAGCGGCACACGTTCTGGATGTCCGCCGGCAACGTCGACGCCCCGAACTTCTATGAGCTGGACCTTGGCAGCGTACGGCCGATCGGACGCATCGAGTTGCAGTGGCTCCTGCCCGCCTTCCGAACCACAACCACGCTACACCAGACCCCACAGCCCGGCCTGCTGCGCTTCTCAGACGATGGCCACACGTGGCGACCGGTCGACTCCACCGCCGGCGTTCATACGCCCTTGTTGCCGTCCGCGGGCGTGATGCAATTCTCGCATCGCAGTTGCTGGCAGGATCTCGACCAGCAGGCCCGTCACGTGCGCATCATGATGCCGCCCTTCTGCAACGCCGGCGTGGGAATGGGCCTTTACGAGGTGAGTCTTTACGAAGCCGGACAACGCAACCTGGGCGTGCCCGGCCGTGCGACGCCCGGTCTTTTTATCGAGTGCGATAACCCCGACCAACAGCACTACGCCATACTCATCGAGCGGGACGGGACCGTTCGTCTTGGGTTTGTCGGAGCCGACGGCCAGGGCTTCCGCACGGAGATACGGCGCAAGCTGGCCGTAAACATGCCGGCCGAGCCGACGTTCCGTCTGCTCATGCGCCGCAACCTCGGCGAGTTCTACCTGAACGATTATTTCATCTCCTCCTTCAAGCTAGGCAAACCCACCGGCCGGATCGGCATCCTCCGCGCCGCAACCGGCGGATCCCCCTCAGACATCAAAGCATGGTATTCGGATCCGCGCCAATAAATGCACCTGTCCTGCTCCGCAGAAGACCAGCGACAAGGGTGGCTGGGGCATAGCGCAGCGGTGCCCCAGAGCCTTAAGAACTGCGCCTGTCATCCCGGGTCTTCTACAGAGCACCGCAGAAGCCTTCGGTGAGGCTGGTCAACCCGATAGCGTGCGAAAAGCGCCCAATGCCGCTCTGACGGCCACATGCCAACCGACCTTGCAGAGCCCGTTGAAAGCCTCTGCGGGCTGCGATGGTGACCGCTGCTTGACAACCCGGGCCCGTTGGGCCAGACTCAGGATTGGCTGAAGCCCCTACCATTTGGGCCTGCCGACCCGACCGCCGCACGGCTCCTGGGCTCGGAAGGCCTCAATCAGCGGTGCTGCCAAGCCATCGATCGAATGACGTAAGTGCTTTTCTGAAAGGCAGTTAGGGCCAATCACTCGGAAATCGAGCCAGTTTTTCTCACGAAATAGACCATATGATCCGATCTGCCACTTGACTCGCCTCGTTATATATCATATGATCTATACGGAAGGAGACATGGTTGCATGCCAAGTGATGGAACGAGGACACCGGTGAGAAATGTCAGATGTACCAAAACCTATCCGCCTAGAGGCGGCAATCCTGGCAAGGAGGAAGAAGGCTCGGGTAGTGGAGTTCAGCCGGGAGGCTCCAATCGACTGGCGGCCGCAGAACGTCGCTGACCCCGAAACCGGCACTGCGTTCACTCGTGATGGTGCTTGGGAGTTTATAGCCGCGAAGCTCGAAGACGAGAACCAGAGCGTCCGATGGGTCGAATTGAGGAAACCACCAGGGAAGAAAGCCTTTGAAATGATCGTTGCCCATAGCGATGGGGACATTTACATCAAGTTCCAACTCGGAGGGGGAACGATCAAGGGAAGAAGTTTTCACTACAGTACCAGGAAAGGAAACCAAGACACGTGACGTCTCTCCCTTTCCGGTTTGAATCCTTCTTTCTCGGGAACACCGACACCTAATCAAACCCACAGAAAGTACTGAGACAATGCCTTGCCGAAATGGTAATTCGATCGTTTCAGCTTTCCGCGACCGTGACTTTTCGTGTCCAGAATGCGGAAGCGAGAGAATCGTCACCGAAACAATCGACCATCGTTTCCCCTACGGTCAGGAAGATCCTGCTGTCGAACTGTCTGCCCGCATTCCAGTGCGCAGGTGTGAAGAATGTGGCGATGAGTTCCTCGACGACGAAGCAGAGGATCTGATGCATGAAGCGGTATGTCATCACCTTCATGTTATGACGCCTTCCGAGGTGCGGACCATTCGACAGCAATGCGGAGGTCTCTCTAGGGCTGAATTCGCTCGTGTCACTAGGTTGGGCGAGGCGACGATCGGCAGATGGGAACGTGGACAACTTATTCAGAACTCAGCTTATGACCAGCTTCTCCATCTGCTGACTTTTCCGGAAAACCTGATCCGACTACGAAATCGCGTCGAAGGAGCCGAGCCGGCGGCGGCTCCGATGGCAGTCGCTACCACCACACCAAAGTTCCGCCTCCTCGATGTTACCGTTAAGTTAGCGGCAGAGGCGGCATCGTTTGATCTGAATACGGCTGGAGCAGCCTAACATGTACGTCACGACCTTTTACTCTTTCAAGGGCGGCGTTGGCCGGACGTTTGCCTTGGTGAATGTGGGTGTTGAGCTTGCGAAGACCGGTCGCAAAGTGCTCCTTGTCGACTTTGATTTGGAGGCCCCGGGCATTCACACGTTTGGGGCTCTCAGCCCTAAAGAACCGTCTCCCGGTGTTGTGGAATATGTGACGGACTTTATGGCAACGCAGTCTGCACCTGACGCCCGCCAATACACTTACGAGAAACCCGAGCTGGGCGAAAAGGGCGGCCGAATGTGGATCATGCCCGCCGGCAAGGGCGATGATGATTACCGACAGCGGCTCGCATCCATCAATTGGCAAAGCCTTTACCAAGATCAGGACGGCTACCTGTTTTTTGAAGACTTGAAGGCCCAGTGGAAAGAGGCGTTCAATCCAGACTACGTGCTTATTGACTCACGAACCGGACATACGGACGTCGAAGGGATCTGCACTCGACAACTTCCGGACGCGGTCGTTCTTTTGTTCTTTCCGAATGAGCAGAATCTGTGTGGGCTGAAGGAAGTGGTCCGTGACATTCGAGCAGAGGCCGAACGGACTCGAAAGGACAAGACTCCCGTTGCCCTTCACTTTGTCATGTCGAATGTGCCGGACCTGGACGACGAAAATGGAATTCTCCAAGATCGCATCCGGGAATTCCGCCGGGCACTGAAATACGAGACCCTCGGTAGAATCCACAGCTACCCAAGCCTTGCATTGCTGAACCAGACGATTTTTACATTAGATCGAACAAGAAGCCGCCTTGCGAGAGAGTACTGTCGGTTGAAGGACCAGATCGTCGACGAAAACGGCGAGGATACTGAAGGTGTCGTGCGGTTTCTTGGACAACTCGATAGGCCTCACTTCTTCGCACGTCGACGGAAGATGGCAAACGTTGAGGAGCGTCTGCAGTCTATTCGTGAGAAGCATGCCGAGAACGGTGAAGCCATGTTTTTGCTCGGTGTGGTACGGAAAGACCAAGGCGATTTGAACGAGGCCATGGCTCTGTTCGAACGGGCAATGGCTCTTGGCCATCAAGCGAGTGCTGTGTTGGTGGAACGAGCGACATGCCACTCCATGTTGGGTGATCGTGCTCGGACTACCGAGGACGTACAGCGGCTCCTTGAGTTACCTGACTTTGAGGACTTTGGGCTCTATCAGGCTGTTCAACTCTTGAATTCTGACGACCAACAGTTACTGGCTCGTGTCCCACAAAGCAAGGCGTTCAAGTCCTTAGACGTGGACGAGAAGTTCTTGGTCGCAAGAGCCATGTTCGAGAAGGGGGCGATCGAGAGTTCGGCGGATGCCTTCCAGGCGTTGGTCGACGACCCAAGCACGTCGGCGACACTTCGCAAAGGCATCCGCATGAACCTTGTGCTGGCTCTAATGGGACTTGCCAACGTCGATCAGGCCATGAGAATGCTCAGTCCAACGCGACCTTCGCTCGATGAACTGGAGGCTCAAGATGCGTTTAACTACGCAATGGCTGAATGGGCTCAGACTGGCGACATTCCCAAAGACCTATTTGCGCGAGTTCTCGAACTTGACGACGCAGATCAAGGAGGCCCAAGTGCCAACTATGAGCAATGTCTAGCAGTGTCTTGCTGGGCAGTGGGAGAAACCAGTAAAGCAGAAGAACGGATCGCAAAGGCAGAGGAGTATGCTCAGAAGATCGGAAAGACAGAGTTCAGTTGCTGGCGGTATCGAGAAGTGACGCGTGAGGAGTTCTTGGAGGACTGCGGGAAGATTCGCAAGCTGATTAGCACTGGTGAAGGCCGACCAAGTTTCTTTCGGGGGTCGGGGGCAACTCTTGACACTTGACACTTCCTTGGCTTGTGCCTTTAGACGGCGCGACAGAGCTCGATCGCTGTTTGCTTTTTCCTCCAGCCGTTTGATGACGCGATCAGCGCCGCTACCATCGTCATTCGTTCTTCGAGCAGACGCACCCGTAGCCAAATACCCTGTTTGAGAAACAAAGGCGGCGTTTCTTACGAATCTTCAGCTTCCCGGATGAACCTGGAAAACGCGGTCGAGAAGCTCTTGGCCGGGGCTGGTCGGCAGCGGTAAACCGTGGCTGGCCAACCTCTTCCGGCAGGCCGGCTGGCTTGGTGGTGGGATCTGGGGTATCCTTGGGGGTGGCAGAATCGTGTGCCTTGAGCCTGTTGGCATGAATGTTGAGGAACCGTCCCTATGCTCTCGATTGTGATTCCTGTCTTCGATGAAGAGGAGAGCCTCGAAACCCTGCTGGGTGAACTCGGCGCGGTGGCTACGGCCGAAGGCTATGAGTTGGATGTGATTCTGGTTGACGACGGTTCGACGGACGGGTCTTGGGCGGTGATCGGGCGATTGGCGGATGGGGATTCTCGGGTTCGTGGGGTGCGGTTTCGGCGGAACTTTGGCAAGGCGGCTGCGCTGAGCGCCGGGTTTGCTCGGGCTCGGGGTGAGTTGGTGATGACGCTCGACGCCGACTTGCAGGACGATCCTCGTGAGATCCCTCGATTCCTGGCCGAAATGGACAAGGGCCATGATGTGGTCAGCGGTTGGAAAGAGGTTCGCCATGACCCGTGGCACAAGGTGTTTCCCTCGCGGGTGTTCAATTGGATGGTCAGCCGCTTGACGGGCGTGAAGTTGCACGACCACAACTGCGGGTTCAAGTGCTACCGTCGCGAGATCTTCGACGAAGTGCGGCTCTATGGCGAGCTGCATCGCTTCGTGCCGGCCTTGGCCGCCGCGCGAGGGTATCGGATAGGGGAAATCGTGGTCCACCATCGTGCGCGGGAGTTCGGCCGCTCGAAGTATGGCATTAGCCGATTCGTCAAAGGATTCCTCGACCTGTTGACCGTGAAGTTCCTTACCGGCTTCGGGCAGCGCCCGCAACACGTGCTGGGCAGTTTGGGATTGGCCTCGTTCTTTTTCGGCATGCTGGGACTGCTTTACCTGGCCGGTCTGTGGACCATCTCGCGGATGCTGCCCGGCATGGAAGACGTCGAACTGCACAATCGCTTTCCCGCGGTGATCTATTCCGTGGCCCTGCTGTTGCTGGGCGGGCAACTGATGTCGATCGGGTTCGTGGCCGAGCTGGTCATCGCCTACCACGACCCCGACATCAAGGCCTATTCCATTGTCGAGCAAACCGAAACCCAAGATCCACCGGATGCTTAGCGGGCCCGACCGCGGTCCGTCACAAACATGCAAAACAACGACGTTCAAGCCAACGATATTCAAGATCGCGCGGACCTGCGACGCACCATCTATATGTTGCTGATTGTGCTGGGCCTCGGTATGGTCATCGGGCGGATCCTGGCGGTCGACGCGGTGGACCGGACGGCCGTGAAGGATTACCGCGTGAAAAAACGCCTTGCCGCGAAGCGTGAAGCTTTGCAGGCGGAAGGACTCGCCGAAGCTCATATCAAGAAGTCGCTGAAGAAAGAAGAGGCTCGCCTGAAACGGGTGATGCGACTGCGTCGGCCCTTTCTCAGCGCCAACGACCGTAGTCGGTGGTGCACGGTCCGGGCGTTGGTCGAGAACGACTTGCGCGTGCCGGGCCATCCCTATGCGATCGACAAGGTGATCCGAGAGCCCGGCTGGGACACGATCGATATGGTCAAGCACGACGGGCACCTCTATTCGAGCAAGCCGCCGCTGCTGCCGAGCTTGCTGGCCGGCGAGTACTGGATCATCCACCGCGTCACGGGCCTCACGCTAGGTACGCACCCGCACGAAATCGGGCGGTTCATGCTGATCACGGTCAATGCGGGCATGTTGCTGATCTATTTCGTGCTGCTTGCCCGACTGATCGAACGGTTCGGCACGACCGATTGGGGCCGAATCTTTGTGATGGCGGCGGCCGTGTTCGGCACGTTCCTGACGACCTTTGCCGTGGTGATCAACAACCACGTACCGGCGGCCGTCTGCGCCTTGGCGGCCGTTTATGCCACGGTCCGCATCGTGTTCGATCGTGACTACCGTTGGCATTATTTTGCCATCGCCGGGCTGTTTGCCGCTTTGACGGTAACCAACGAGCTGCCGGCCTTGGCGCTGTTGGGCCTGCTGAGTGCCCTGCTGCTTTGGAAAGCCCCCTGGGAAACCGTGCTGGTGTATGTTCCGGCCGTCGTGGTGGTGGCTGCCGCATTCTTCGGCACCAATTGGCTGGCCCATGAAGACCTGCGACCGCCCTACTTGCATCGCAGTGAGGGTGACAATTGGTACGATTACGAGTATGAGCGCAACGGCCGAGTGTACGAGAGCTATTGGCGCAATCCGGTCGGCGTCGATCGGGGCGAACCGCACCAAGGCAAGTATGCCGCGCACCTGCTGGTCGGGCACCACGGAATCTTCTCGCTCACGCCCGTCTGGATTCTCTCATTCGCGGGCATGATCTGGTGGGTCGGGCAGGGCAAAGACGCGAATCTGAGGCAATTGGGGCTGCTGATTCTGATCGCAACGGCCGCCTGCCTGGCGTTTTATCTGATGCGGCCCGAGCATCATCGCAACTACGGCGGAGTCACCAGCGGTCTGCGCTGGATGTTCTGGTTCGCCCCGCTATGGCTGCTCACAGCGCTGCCCGTGGCCGATCTGATGTCGCGACGCCGCTGGTCGCGTGCGCTGGCCTTGGTGGGCTTGCTCGTATCGGTCCTTTCGGCCAGCTATCCCACCTGGAACCCATGGACCCATCCCTGGATCATGGACTGCATGCATTATCTGTGGTGGGGATAGGATCGGCATGATCACCTGGAGAGAATACAATTTCATCGATCTGCCGAAGGCGCCGCAAGATGAGCATGATCTACAGGTAATAACGTGACCCAGCAGACTGTTGAGTAACCATAACATGCCGATTTCTCAGAACGTTCGCTTTTCCGGAGAGGCGCCGCGTGACGCGGAGTTCGAGCATCCGCACGGCGCCTCAATTGCCAGGCAGCTTGAAGCCAATCTGAACAGGTGCGGGTGGTCGGTTGCACCATTCGATAATTGGCGAGACGTTGGATGGCAACTGCTCTGCTGCAAGGCTGATACGGAGATCGAGATCACGTTCAGCGAGTTTGCCGAAGCACAGTGGATGCTTCAGGTGGCTCCCACTTACATGCCAGGGTTATGGGGGCGCCTGCTCCGTCGGCGTCGCTCCGCCGAGCCTCGCGACTGCTTGAATATGGCAAAAGACGTTCACCAGCTTCTGATCTCATCGGAGAGATACACAGACTTCAAATGGTGCTGGGATGGCTTTCCCAACGATGTTCGCTCAACAAGCGAGCCGCAAGAATCCGTACAGCCTCGGAGGTAGACCCCACACCGTCACGTGCCACTTTTCTGCGCTCCGTGTAGGTCTACTCGTAGAAGCCATGTTCGTAGGCCGTCTCGTACATGGCGACGATGTTTTCCGGGGGAATGTCTGCCTGGAGGTTGTGGACGTTGTTGAAGACGTAACCGCCGCTCGGTTTGAAGATTTCCAGGTTGCCGCGGACCTCTTCGCGGACCTTCTCTGGGGTGGCGGTCGGCAGCGTGTGTTGGGCGTCGATCGCGCCGCCCCAGAACGTGAGCCGGTCGCCGAATTGTGATTTCAACTCGGCCGGGTCCATGCCGGGGATGCCGATCTGCACCGGGTTCAGCGCGTCGATGCCGTTGTCCAGCAGGTCGGGGATATACTCTGCGCAGGCGCCGCACGTGTGATACCAGATCTTCGCATCGGTTCGCGATCGAATATACTGCGGGATCTGCTTCTGACGCGGCTTGACTATCTTGCGATAGAAGTCGGGTTTGAAGAGCGGGCCGGTTTGCCCGGCCAGATCGTCGCCGATCATGATCACATCGACCAGAACGCCCACTTCATCGAGGAATCCGCGGAAGTAGTCCAACCAGAACTTCATAGTCTGGTCCAACAGGGCCTCGCAAAACTCCGGTTCGGTGAGCATGTCCATGAACCAGCGTTCCAATCCCCGCATGTACCAGCAGTATTCGTACGTCACGCCCGCGGTGCCGCTGACTACCGCGTACGGCGTCTCGTTCTTTAGCTCAAGGGCCCTTTCCCGCAGGCCTGCAAATCGGCCCGGGTCGTCGCCTTTAGGGAACGGGTAGTCGGCGATCTGGTCGATCGTGGCCTCGGCCAGCGGGTGAAGGGTGATGTCCATATAGTACGGATAATCGTCGGGCATCGACCAACGGACGCCGAACTCGTCGGTCAGGTCGTGCCAAGTGCGCCCGTCCCGCTGATGCGTGACGATCGTGCCGTCGAAATCGGAAGCCGAGCCCGCGGCGATATACCGGGTGTCGACGTGGAACCGCTCAAGCAGTTCCTCGCAAGGCCGGGCAAGTTGCTGCACGGCGTCCATGATCTGCAGCTCATCCTCGATACCCAGATGCTCGATCAGGTCCAGGTAGGCGAACTTGTGGATACCCGTCTGGTTGCCGCCTAAGTCGATGGGTACGCGGTCGGGCGTTTCGTGGTTTAGTGCCGCGAGCATGCGCTGGCGACCGGTCATGGTTTCCTTGGGCATGGTGAGGTGTTCCGCCGTTTTATGGGTTGGGTTGCAAAGCCGCAAGCGGCTCTACTCGGGCAACTCGGCGCGTACGGTGACAATCCCCCAAGCCGGCACGTCAATCTTGCCGCTTGCGGCTTTGCCGGGCTGCTCGGAAGGGCTGCTTAGCGTAATACGCTTCGGCTGCGGGTCGCGCCACGCAAGCTCCACCTTGGCGGCTTTCCCACCGGCGCCGAACAATCGCACGATCCAGGCCTTACCGTCATCGCTCGGCTTCAAGGCCGTAACGATCACCTCGGCCGGACTGACTTCAACCAACGGCGCCACAACCTTGGGCGTCTTCTCCGTGGCCGGGACCGAGATCAGCGGCTGGCTCTGCCCGATGCCGAATCGGGCCGCCTCGATGGCGCTGTAGCTCTTGGCGTGCGGACGAATGGCGTAACGGAACGTGGTGGGCCCGTCCTGGCTGGCCTTGTAGTTGGTCTCCCAGTAGTTGTTCATCACGTACGAGTAGAACGTCCCGGTCGGCTTCAGACGCCGGATCCAATTCTGGGGCTTATTCTTGTCGGGCAACACGTCCATCGTGATCCGGCCCAATTCGACCATCGGGGCGTCGAGGGTGGCCCAGGTCACGCCGAACTGCTCGTTCGACAGGTCGACCCAACGCTGCACCGGGAAATAGTTCTTGCAGGCCCCGGGCATCTGGTCCTCTTCGGGTCGAATCACGGCCCAAGGAATGTCCATCCGCATCACGCCCCCCGGCACGTCGAAGGCAAAGCCGAAGTGGACGGCCTCTGCTTCTCGGACGTCTTCCTTGTCGACGACGTTGACGATCTGTACGTGGTCTGCTGAGTCGACGACTCGAATCTCGCGGGTCAGTTTTCGGCATCCGGGCGCGTCGGACTCGACGATCAACGAGGCCACCAGCGGCCCGGCTTCCTTGACGCGAATCGTCACCGGCCCGTTGCGCTTCGGATCTTTTGCGTCCCGGCCGGCGACGTAGAAGTAGTCGTTCAGCCCCAGGTTGGCGTTGGTGTCGACCAGATTGCCCGAGATCCCTTGGGCCGTCAGCTTGGCAATTGCCCCGGTGGTCCCGTCCAGGGTCACGGTCACTTGGCCATTGCCGACGGTGGCATCGCTGGCCTTGGCCTTTCCGCCCTGGGCAGCCGTTCCGGCTTCGATCGCGTATCGCTTGGCCCCGAACGGCGGTACGTCGGTGGCAAGGAAAGCCAAGCTTCCGTCGGAAAGACGTTGCGAGGCAACGGCCTGCCCGTCGGGACCCTTGACCAGATCGCCGGCCTTTGAGCACTCGGGCAACAGAGTAATCAGGCCGGTTCGCGCCCAAGACGAGGTGTTGAACACCTGTACGGCCGAAATCGCGCTGGCTTGGTGGGCCGGTTCGCCGGAAGCCGTGGCAAGCAACTCGTGCGACTGTTTCTGGGCATCCACTGCGTAGGCCTGTTTGATGGCCCATTGGGAACGCGTAAACTCGCTATCTGGTTGGCTGATGCTGCAATGGGCGCCCCAGGTGTGTTCATCGTACAAACTGATGTTGCGCCAGGCGGTATAGAATTGCTCGTGGGGGAACTCTCGCGGGTTGTGCAGGGCCCAAAGCGTCTGGGCCTGAACCAATCGTTCGGCCGCCTCGCGAGCCAACGCCGTTTCCCGGGCCGAGGAACCGGCACCGTCTTCCCAATAGGGTGTGAAATCGCCGCGGACTTCGGGAATCTTGTCGCCGTAACGCTCCTCGAACTTATGGAACAGATCGCTGGTCGTAGAGATCACCAGCTTCGGGTAGGCGTACTTCTCGTTCCAGTTCTTCACATACTCGGGCAGTTCCGGGTCGGGCGGTCCGTTGTCGCCGCTGATGCTGTATCGAAGCTGGACCATGTCGTAGGGATAACCGGCGTCGTCCAGTTCGTTGAGATAGCGGAAAAATGACTCGGGCTTCACGCCCTTAATGCTGCCCATCAGGCCGGGGTGGAACCAGGCGTACGACTTGCCGGCCATCCAGCAGAGCACCTTGTCCTTGCCTGAGGGCGAGACCCAGTAATAAGGCCGATCGCCCCAGGCCAGCAGCGTCCGGCCGATGCGGTGCCAAGGGTTCGGACCCATCGAAAGATATTTTATGCCGCTTTGGGCCATCACCGGGACCAACCCCCAACTGTAGCCCGGTACGTCGCTGATCATGGCCGCGTCGATCTGAAACCCATACCGGGTCCGCAGTTGCTCGGCACATTTGGTCAGCCAGAGCAGTTCCTCCGGTCGACACAGCCCGGTCAGTTCGTTGCCATATAGGCCGTCGATGTGCATCTGCCCCTTGCGCGCCGCCTCCAAAAACGCCTGTCGCTTTTCGTCGGTCGCCTGCTTGAGGTAACTATCGACCGCCCAAAGGACCTCGACGTTCCATTTGAATCGTGCCTCGGGCGGATAGTCGGCCGTCTTGTTGGCCAGTTCGACGGCCATCTCGAAGAACTTCCACTGGTTGTGCTCCACCTCGGTCTGGACGTGCGTGAAGCCGATGTCGACGTGCGAGTGGGGCAGGATGTGCAGTTCCCAACGCCGGACCGGCTTGAGTACGGCCTTGCCTTGGGCCACGGTTTGCCCGGCCACCTTCAGTGCCAGATCGATCGATCGCTCGGTCTCTACGACCGCAGCGGGGATCTCGACGGTCTGCTTGCCTGTCTGCAGAGCAACTGTCTGCGGCGGGCTGCCGGTTACTTCCAACGTGGCTTCGATCGATTCGGCATAGGGATAGTCGATCGTCACTTCCACCGGCAAGAGCAGCTTGCCCTCGTCGCGAATCAGGGCCGGAAACGCGCGTGCGCTAAGCGACGTCTGTTTCGGCGTCGGCTCGGGATCGCCAGCGGCGAAGAAGGTGATCTCGATCCCGCCCGGGCAGTTATGCACTGTGGTAGCCGTCACCTGCCATCGCACGTAGCGGGCGGTTGCCGGTTCGAATTGGGCAAAGGTGATTCCGCCCGGCGTGTTCACGTGGTCCACTTCGGCCGTGGCGATCGGGTTGCTGAAGTCCGGTTGATCGCTGAACGTCAACAGGGCCGTGTCGACGGTTGCGATGTTGCGGCGATCGACGTGCTTTATGGCACCAATCCGCGTAGGCCGGCCGAAGTCGAAGTCGACAAACGTCTCGGTCCCCTTGATGTTAGAAGCGTAGGCGAGCGCAAGCGGCCCGTCTTCGCCGTCGACCAGGAGATGTGCACCCATGCCCGAATAAGGCTCGGCACAGCCGATAACCTTCGGCGCCGCCATCGGCGTCAACGGCGTAAACTCCGCCGCCACAGCCACGGGGGTAAGCCATAACGTCAACAACACACACGCCAAACCAGCGATCAAACGTCGCATGAGAAGCTCCTTTTTCGGCCAAGGTCCAAAGGGATGAATTTGACAGAATTCTAACCCAAGCGGACCCGGCTAGCAAGCAAAGGCCGAAAAAGAAGCGTGGAGGCCGACGACTACCCGCCAATGGCCTTGAGCGTTTCGACCACCGCATCGCGGACCGCTTGATCTTCGTCTTCCTGGGCCGCCTCGAGCTTCTCGACGGCCTCTTTGGCCAAGGGGCCGAAATGCCCCAGCGCCTCGGCGGCGTGTAGCCGGGACAAGGGGTCCGGTTCGCCCAGCGCCTCGACCAGGACGGGCACCGCCTTGGCGGCCGTCTCGGCAGAGTCGGGATCGATGTTCGCCAACGCCCAGGCGGCGGCCATGGGAAGGAACCGGTCGGGGCCGGCTAGTTTCTCCAGAAGTTTCGGCTCCGCCGCCTTGGCCGCGGGGCCCAGCTTGCCTAACGTAAAGCAGGCTGTGTACCGGACGTTCATGTCCGGATCACTGAGCGCTTCGATCGCCGCGGGAACGGCCGCCTTGGCCTCCGGACCGATCGCGGCAATTGCGAAGAGAACTTCGTTGCGAGTTGCCGAATTCTCATCGCCGAGCGCCTCGATCAGTGCCGGGACGGCCTCTTTTGCCGGCGGCCCGATCCGCGCGATGATGGCCGCCGCTCGGGCACGAATTTCTTCTGCCTCAAGGGCATGAATCAACCGCGGCACGGCCTTCTCGCCCAAACTGGCCAAGGCATCGAGTATGTCGTTGAGCACTTCCGGCTGGGCATCGTCCATTACCTTCTTGATCAGTGGTCGCGTCAGTTCCGGATCCGGATCGAGATCCAACAGCGCACGGGCGGCGGCCGCTCGGAGCCTTGGCTCGGGGGCCTTCAGCGCCTCGATCAAGCGCGGCACCACCTCCCGTTGCAACGACTTGTCGTCCGGATTGATCCGCGCCAAGGCCCAAAGGCTGACCGTTTGCAGGAACGGGTGAGTCGCCGAAGCGTCGACCAACTTTCTCAGATGCGACTTTGCGGCCTTGGCCTCGGGTCCTATCGAGCCCAAGGCGTAGGCTGCCGGTCCACGCGTGGTGGGGTCATTTCGATCGAGGACCTCGATCAGCGAAGGCACGGCCGTGGCCGCCTGAGGGCCGATCGCGGCCAAGGCGAGCATGGCTTCCCGGCGTACTTCCGGACGGTCGTCCGATTGGAACAATTCGATCAGTGCGGGCACGGCGGCTTGGGCTTTCGGTCCGATCTCGGCCAGCACCAGGCAGGCCCAGTAGGCCGCCTTCTTTTGTTTTAGGGCCTTGGTCAACGGTTTGACGGCTTGCTCGCCCGCCTCACCCAAGGCGTGCATGATGTGGATCCGGACCTCGGGAGCCGCTTCCGCGAACAGCTTGCTGAACAAAGGGATCGCCACTTCAGGTCCCGGACGGATCTTACTAAACGCCTGGACCGCTTCGCGCCGGACGTGCAAATCCTCATCGGCAACCAGCTTGGCCAACGCCTCGGCGGCCGGCTTGGCCGTCGGGCCGATCTGTCCCAAGGCCTGGGCCGCGTGCGCACGGACCAAAGCAGAGCCGTCTTCGAGCTGTTCGATCAGGGCCCCCACGGCGCCATCCACCTTCGTGCCCAGTTGTCCCAGCGTATCGATGGCTGTCAGTCGGGCCGATTCTTCGTCCGACTTCAAGGCCTCAAGCAGGTTCGATCCGTCCTGATCTGCCGCGGAAACCACGGCAAAAGACAGAAAAATGGTCCACGCCAGGGTGACGACAACGAGATTCCTCATGGTTTGCTCCATTTCATGCGGTCGGGCGGCCTCTTGACAGGTGTGTGTCGGTTGACACATGCTAGAATGTGAATATTATACAATGCTATCGGAAGAGCAAGTAGACGCATCGGAATATTGCGTGCGAGACTTTGCTCGATCGGCTGAGTTTGAGAGTTGGACAAACTACGCAAACCCACCCCCTCACGCGTGGGGCCCTAGGCTTTATTACAGGAGATCACCGCAATGAAAGGTTTCGCACTGCTCGCTGCCGCCCTAGTAACGGCTGCCATGGCGATGGCTTATGCCCAGGACCAGCCGCGACGACAACCGCAGGTCATCTCTCCGTCGAGCAGCGGCGGCTATTATGGCGGCGGGTATCCCGTCTACTCCCATTCGTCCACGGCAGCCGAGGGCGCCATGCGGGGCTTAGGCGACGTGGTGCGTGCTCAAGGTCAGGCCAACCTGGACAATTCGGCCGCAGCGATCAATTACAGCGTCGCGCGAAGCAACGAGTTGGAAAACCAGAAGCAGTACACCGAGACCTACTTCGCCAAGAAGGAAATGAATCGCCGGGCCCGAGCTGCCGCACGACGCCCCCGGGCGACCATGGAAGATCTGGTCCGCTACGCCCAGAGAGGTAAACCCAAGCCGCTTAGCCCCAGCGAACTGGACACGGTCACCGGCGCCATCCACTGGCCCGTGCTGCTCAAATCAGAACCGTTCGAACGCGACGCCGAAAAACTTCAGAAGGTTTTCTCCTATCGGGCCCAGGGCGAGGCGATCAGCAATAGCGAGTACAGGGAAGTTCGCCAGGTGACCAAGAAGATGCTCGCCGACTTGAAGGGACAGATTCGAGAAGTCAGCTCGGCCGAGTACACGACCTCCAAGCGATTCCTACAAAGCTTAGCCTACGCCGCCGGCCAGCCGACCAGTTAAGAGGTCTATCGCGATTCGGGCAATCCTCGCGGGGAAATGACGAAACCCGAATGACGAATGACGAAACATGTTTTCGTCATTCGTGCTTCGTCATTCTACTGCCTGCGTCTCCGATCGTCTGTCACCGAACTCGGAGAGCCTTTGGAACACCACAAAGAACGACGGCACGAAGAGCACCGAGAAGAAGGTGGCTGCAATCATGCCTCCGACCACGGCCGTGCCCACGGCCTGACGGCTGGCCGCGCCGGCCCCGCTGGCGACGACCAACGGGAAGAAGCCCAGGATCGAGGAGAAGGCGGTCATCAGAATCGCTCGAAAACGCAGCCGGGCCGCGGCGGCGGCGGCTTCCAAAATGCTGCGGCCCTGGCGACGCTCTTCCCGGGCGAATTCGACGATCAGAATCGCATTCTTGCTGGCCAAGGCGACCAACAACACGATGCCGATTTGCGTGTAGGTGTTGTTGTCCATGCCTCGCATCATTAGTGCGATGACCACGCCCAGTGCGGCCAGCGGCACCACCGAAATCACGGCCGCCGGAATCGTCCAGCTTTCGTATTGAGCGGCCAGCACGAGGAACACGAACACGACCGCCAAGGCGAAAATCAGGTACTGCTCGCCGCCGACCGATTTCTCCTGATAGGACATGCCGGTCCACTCGAAGCCCATCGAGGTGGGCAGCTTGGCGTCGGCCATCTCCTCCATCAACGTCAGAGCCTGTCCCGAGCTATGGCCGGGCGCCGGTTCGCCGTTGATTTGGGAACTCGGGTAAAGGTTGTATCGCTGGACGACCTGCGGGCCGAACGTCTCCTGGACGTCGACGAACGTGCCGATGGGCACCATGTCGCCGGCCGCGTTGCGGACGTCCAGCCGTCGGATGTCGTCGGCCTCGACGCGGAACTGGGCATCCGCCTGAACTCGCACTTGCCAGGTCCGACCAAAGCGGTTGAAGTCGTTCACGTAGGCCGAACCGAGGTAGGTCTGCAAGGTGCTGAAGACCGCGCTGAGCGGCATGTTCAGTGTCTTGACCTTGGTGCGATCGATGTCGACGAACAACTGCGGCACGGTTGCCCGAAAGGTGGTAGTCATCGCGGTCAGCCCCGACTGGGCATTGCCGTCCTGAATGATCTCGTCGGTCAAGTCCTGCAGCTCCTCAAGCCCGACGCCGCCGCGGTCTTGCAGTTGCATCTGAAACCCGCCCGCATTACCCAGCCCGTCGATCGCCGGCGGGATGAAGGCGAACGCGATGGCCTCTTGAATCTTGTCGAACTCCTTGCGGATGCCGGCCAGGATCGCCTCCTGGCTGAGGCTGGGATCCTGCCGGTCTTCCCACGGCTCGAACACGATCGCGACCAGACCCAGGTTCGATCCGTTGGTACCGCTCAACAGCGAGTAGCCGGCGACCGAGACCCAGTCGGAAACGCCCGGCGTGTTCTCCATGATCTTGTCGATCTTCTTCATCACTGCCTCGGTGCGTTGAAGTGACGCGGCGTCCGGCAGTTGAACGTTGGCAAACGCGTAGCCTTGATCTTCGGTGGGTAGGAAGCCGGACGCCAGCGAGCTGAAACTCCAGCCGGTCAGGACGATCAGTCCCCCGAAAACAAACATCACGATCGCGAGGCGGCGCACCATGCTGTTGACCACGAACAAGTAGCCATTGGTCGTCTGATCAAATACCTTGTTGAAACCGCGGAAGAAGAAGTTGCGCGACTCGGGCGTGGGCCGCATGAGGATTCCGCAAAGGGCCGGGCTGAGCGTCAGGGCGTTGATCGTACTGATAATCACGGCCCCGGAGATGGTCAGGGCGAACTGCCGGTAGAGTTGACCGGTGATTCCGCCCATGAAGGCCGTGGGAACGAACACCGCCAAAAGCACCAAGGTGGTGGCGATGACCGGGCCGGTGATCTCTTCCATGGCCTTGATCGCGGCGTCTTTCGGCTTCAGACCTGCATCGAGGTGGCGGGACGTGTTTTCCACCACCACGATCGCGTCGTCGACCACTATCCCGATGGCCAGAATGATCCCGAACAGTGTGAGCATGTTGATCGAGAAGCCGAAAGCGGCCATCATCGCAAACGTGCCAATCAACGAGACGGGAATCGCCGCACATGGCACGACGGTCGCCCGCCAGTTCTGTAGGAAGATGAAGATGACAACAATCACCAAACAGACGGCGATGAACAGGGTCGTGTAGACCTCGTCGATCGAGGCCGTGACGAAGCGGGTCGTGTCGTAGGGGATCGCATATTCGAGGCCCTCGGGGAACCGGCCGCTGAGCTCCGTCATCTTGGTTTCGACTTGCGCGGCCAGTTGCAATGCGTTCGCGCCCGGGAGCTGATAGATCGCGATCGTCGTGCAGGACTGGCCGTTGAAGGTCGAGGCCCGATTGTAGCTCTTGCCGCCCAGTTCGACGCGGGCCACATCCTTGACACGCGTGATCCGGCCGCCTTCGGTCGTCTTGACGATCAGCTCTTCGAATTGCTGGGCATCGCGCAGGCGGCCCAAGGTGTTGACCACAAGCTGAAACGCCGTTCCCTTAGGGGCGGGTGGCTCGCCGACACGGCCCGCGGCCACCTGCACGTTCTGCTCGCTGATCGCCTGCACCACGTCTTCGGTGGTCAGGTTTCGGGCTTTCAGCTTGCGCGGGTCGAGCCAAACCCTCATGCTGTAGTCTTCGGCGCCGAAGACCGTGATCGACCCCACGCCGCGGATTCGGCTCAATTCGTCTTTGATGTTGATCGTGGCGTAGTTGCTCAAGTAGAGGTCGTCGAATCGTCCGTCGGGCGAGAAGAGCGTGATAAACTGCGTGATTTGCGTGGATTGCTTCTTCGTCGTCACGCCCTGTCGCTGCACATCCTCGGGCAACTTGGCCATGGCAATCGCCACGCGGTTCTGGACCAGCACGGTGGCCATGTCCATGTCGGTGCCGATCTCGAACGTCACGTTCAGCACATAGGACCCGTCGTCTGCGCTGGTCGAGGACATGTAAATCATCTCCTCCACGCCGTTGACCTCCTGTTCGATCGGCGCCGCCACCGTTTCGGCCACGACCTGGGCGTTGGCGCCCGGATAGAAAGCCGTCACCTGCACCGTGGGCGGGGTGACCTCGGGGAACTTCGACACCGGCAGGCCGGCCTGGGAGACAATGCCCCCGATCACAATCACCAGCGAAATGACCGTGGCGAAGATCGGTCGATGGATGAAGAAACGAGATATCATGGCTGGCGATGCTCGGGTCAGGAGGTTGGTTCTTCGGCAAAGGGTGTGTTGGTTTCTTCCACAGGCGGCGCGGTGTCTTCCGTTTCGACCGACTCGGAATCGATGTCATCGGCCGCCAACTCGGTTAGTTGGGGATCGACTTCCCCACCCGGTCGAGCCCGCTGTACTCCTTCGATGATCACCCGGTCGTCCGGCCGTAGCCCTTCGTCGATGACCACGAGGTTGCCGTGCTTGGCACCGGCGGTCACGTTGCGTCGTTCCACCATATTCTCGCTGTTGACTGTCAGCAAGTAACGCCCGGCCTGATCGCTGGCCAGCGCTTGCTCAGGCACCAGCAGGGCATTTTCCTGGGTCCCGATCGGGATGCGAATCCGCACGAACAGGCCCGGAACGATCTCGTCGTTCGGGTTGGGGAAGATGCCGCGAATGGCAAACGTTCCCGTGCTCTGGTCGACGGCCAAGTCGGCGTAATCGAACTGCCCCTCGAAAGGAAATCCCTGGTCGTCGGCCCGCTGGAGGTAGAACTTCAATTGGCTGTGATCCGTCTGTCGCTCATCCTTAGCAGGCATTTGAGCAAGGAGTTGCAGCAGAGCCCGCTCGCTGATGTTGAAGTTGGCGTAGATCGGGTCGTACTGAATCACGGTGGTCAGGTGCGTCGCTTCGTTTCCGTCGACCAGGTTGCCAAGTTTGACCAGCGTCTTGCCCACGCGCCCGTCGATCGGCGTGCTAACCTCGGTGTAGTCCAGATCGAGCTGGGCGCGATCCAAGGCGGCTATGGCAGCGTCCACGGTAGCCAGCGCGCCGTCCCGCTCGGCCTTGGTGCGGACAACGTTCCTTTCGGAGGTCGCGTTTTCCTCAAACATGCGTTGCTCTCGCTCATATTCAATCTCGGCCTTGTCCAGTGCGGCCTGCTTGGCTTCGAGATCGGCCCCAGCCGCGGCGACTTCGGCCTTGAACTGGCGCTGTTCGATCACGTAGAGGACGTCTCCCTGCTTAATGTTGGTCCCCGGTTCGAACTTGACTTGCTCAAGAAACCCGGTCACTCGCGCACGGATATCCACCATCTCGACGGCCTCGGTAGTTCCCGTCTCTTCCAGATAGTTCGTGACCGTCTGCTGCAACGGATGAACCACCGTCACCGGCGGCGGAGGTGGAGCTTCGTACTCGTTTCGCCGTCCACAGCCGATGGCCAGCAACACACAGATCACGGCCGACGTAACGAACGCTCGTTTGGATGCAATCACGTTTCGCAATCCTCTCACTTTTCCCAGGGAGTTGTTTGGTAGGGCGGGCAAAGTAGGACCAGCCCTGCCCACCGAGTTGTCCAATTGTATATAGCATCCGCCTGACGGCAAGCAAACGAATGCCCCTAGAGAAGGGGGTAGATGCCAAGAATTCGCCCCAGGAGCTTTCACTCCTGCGGCTTACTTGGGCCAAGATGGACTATCGAACCCGGGTCGGCGGCTCGGGGTAACAGATCGGCGCAGCGCACTTGTAGTCGACAGGCCACCGGCAGGGCCAGCCGAGTGCCGGACTGCATTTCGGACGGTAGTCGTCGCAACCGCCACAATAGCTCGGAAGGCAAATACGCGGAGAACATTTCGGGCGATAGTCGTCACAAGCCCTACAATAGTGCGGCGGACAGATGCTCGGAGGACACTTTCGACGGTAGTCGTCCGGACACCAGCATGGCGGCGGTTTGGCCGCACCAAAACCTTCGAGCGTCACCCCAAACATCTCCAGGCCAAGGCACGGCCGGGAGATACCCATCGCCAACAGCAGCAATCCCCATCGAAGCGTTTTGCTCATCGGTGACCCTTTCCTTAGCTCTCAGGCGGGACCGGCATATCCAGCGGGGCTTCTGGCTGGTCGACTGCCGGCAAGTCTTGCGGCGCGAACCGGGTGGCCCAGCCGCCGCCGATCGCTTTGTAGACGGCCACCAGATTGACCGCGACCTGACCGCGGCTTGCCGCCAGATCGTCTTGCCGCACAACCAGTACACGTTGCGTATCGACGACACGTTGGAAATCGACGGCCCCTTCTCGATATTGGGTCAAGGCGAAATCGGCCGAACGAGTCGCGTTCAGCACGGCCTCGGCAAGCGAGGTGACGCGCTGCTGCTCGCGTAGGAAGGCACTGATCGCGTCCTCGACCTCTCGGTTGGCTTCCAGGACCGTGTTCTGGTAGTCGATCACGAACTGATAGAACAAGGCCTCTTCCGCACGGACGTTGTTGCGAATTCGCCCGTAGTTGAGGATGTTCCACTGAAAGCCCGGGCCGATGCTGCCTGCCCAGGATCGGCTGTCGAAGAGCTTGGAGAAGTCTTCCGACTCCAGCCCGATGAATCCGGTAATCGCAATGCGTGGATAGAAGTCGGACTGGGCGATGCCGATCTGAGCGCTTTGGGCTGCCGCGGCGCGCTCTGCCCGGCGGACATCGGGCCGCCGCCTCAACAGATCGGCCGGAATCCCCACTAACACTTCACCCGGTGGTTGCGGAATCGGGCCCGGGCCCAGTTCCTCGCCGAGATCCCGGGGTGGGATCCCCAAGAGAACGGACAGTGCATTTTGCGTTTGACGGATATTGTTTTGAAGTTGAGGGATGGCCGACTCGGTGGCTGCCAGGTTCTCCTTGGCTTGGGTCACATCCAACTCGCTGACCGCCCCGTTTCGAAATCGGGACTCGGCCAGATCGACCGTCTCTTGTTGCAGCTCGACATTCGCCCGGGTCAGTTGGAGCCTCTCCTGTAGAGCGCGAAGCTGGATATAGGTTGCGGCCACTTCGCCCTGCAAGATGACCAGCACGTCGTCGTAGTTTTCGATTTCCGCGTTCAAATCGGCTTCGGCCGACTCGATCGCTCGTCGGAACCGGCCCCAAATGTCGAGTTCCCAAGAGGCGTTGAACCCGGCGTCCCAGTTGTCGAGATGATTGGTCAAGGCCGTGTTGGCCAGGGTTTCGCTCAGCTCGGCACGCGCGTAGTCGCCAAAGGCTTGCTGCCGCTGTGGCCAAAGACTTCCTCGGGCGATACCCAATCGGGCCCGAGCCTCGAGAATCCGCATGCCCGCAATCTGAAGCGGAAGGTTTTGCTCCGCGGCCAAATCCTCCAGGTCACCCAGCACCGGATCGTTGAAGACGGCCCACCAGTAGCTATAGTCGGTCGACTCGCTAACGACATTGTCGTTCTCAGCGTCGATCCACCCATCAGCGACCGGGGCCGGCGGCCGGCCGTACTCCGGTCCCACCTTGAAGCAATTCCCCGTCCATTGGGGCAGCGAGCATCCCGATAACAGGCTCAACGCCAGCAAACCGGCTAGTAAATGAGGGGCTCCAAATCTCGATGTGCGAAGTGGACACCGCTTGGAGCGGCAGCCGGATCCCTTGCAGATGTCAAAATGGGGACAATGCACGCGACCCTCCCGGTCAGTAAAACCCTTATATTGCCGACAATCACTCAATGCCCTACTATGTGCTAATTCGACAAATCCCGCATATTAACTGCAATGATTCGCCGAAGATCTGTAGGAGGCGGTGGATAGTGGACAGTGCAAAGCCGCAAGCGGCTGGGGAACCTAGGTAATCCCATGAATACGAACCTTCGCGAGGAACAGACGTGGCTGGCGGTTGCGTCGCTGATTGTCTTGGCCATGGTGGCCCTGGCTTTTTGCCTTTCCTATACGCAGGGCGTGATGGTCCCCTTCGTGCTGGCCGTCTTCATCGCCATGATCGTCTCGCCGGTGGTCGACTATCAGGTCGTTCGCTTCAAGGTCCCCCACCCGATCGCCGTGGCAGTCGCGCTGTTGTTGGTGTTGGCGATCATGGTGATCTTGGGGCTGGTGCTGATCATGGCCTTCCAGACGGTTGCCGACACGGCCGGAGCCTATAGCGATAGCTTCGCGGGACTGATGAAAGACGCGTTCGATCGGATAGAAAATACCTTCGACCGCGTAGAGGCATGGGAGATTGGGTTGGATCGGGAGAAAATGCACGAAGCTCTATTGGCGTTTTCCGAAAGGGTACAAGGCACAATTCCCTCGGTGGTGAAACAAACGGTCCTCACGTCCACCGGCCTGTTGACCAACGGATTCCTGATCGTGATCTTCGTGGTGTTTATCTTGGCCGGGCGGAATCCGCGCCAACAACTCACGGGAGTCTACGCCGAGATCGAGTCGAGCGTGCGGACTTACATCACGGCGAAGTTCGCCATCTCGGCCGTGACCGGCATCTTGGTGTGGTTGGTGCTCAGCGCGTTCGGGCTGCCCATGGCGTCGCTGTTCGGGCTGCTGGCCTTCTTGTTGAACTTTATCCCCTCGGTCGGTTCGATCATCGCCACGCTGCTGCCTTTGCCCGTAGCCGTGGCGCACTTCGACAGTGCCTGGTGGATCCTGATCGTGGTGGGCACGCCCGGGATCATTCAGTTGGCCATCGGAAACGTGATCGAGCCGAAGCTGATGGGCAAGGAACTCAAGCTGCATCCGGTGACCATCCTGCTGGTATTGGCCTTCTGGGGCCTTCTGTGGGGAGCGATCGGCATGGTGCTGGCCGTACCCATGACGGCGACCATCCGCATCGTGTTGATGCGGTTCGAAACCACGCGCCCCATCGGCAACCTGTTGGCCGGCGAATTGCCCGCCGCAGGCAAGCCGGTAGCTTCGGCGGAAACCTCCTCCGCTTCTTCAACGAGCGGCTAGGGAACGCCGGCCGTTAGCAAACGGTCGACGGCCTTGTTCTTCCTTGCCGTGGCCTGGCGCGAAGTGGCCGTGTCGATTTGGTGAAGCCAACTCAAGTCGAGCGATGCCGTCGTGGCGGCCGCTTGGACTTGCCGTGCTGCTGGGATCGGCTCGGACAGATCGATCAACTTCAGTTCGGACAGGCTCCACGTCTGATTGTTCCGCGCGATCAACGTATCGATCGCATCAACGCGCCGGTCGCGATTGAAGTCGTGCCGGGTCTCCAAGCTGGCCGGATTGAAAAACGGACGGGGATTGCGGCGCGTGTCGAGGACGTCGTAGGCGTCGACCTTGGCGTGAGCCGTGGAATTGCCCGTCTCACCAGCGGTGTTGCCGAAGTAGAACACGTCATCTTGGGCCAACCCGGTCGTGGCGGGATTGGCCAACACGGTCACCTCCAGCCATTGTTCCCCAATGGCGCCGTCTTCGAAGGAGATCACGATCCGATCGGAACCGCCGAGCCCTTCGCCCGCACCAACGGTGATCGTGGGCGTGGCGGCGGGGGAATCCCAATTCTCGGGCTGGCTGTCGTTACCCACCTTGAATCGAAAGTCGGCCGCACTGACCGGCCCGGGCAGGTTCGGAATATCGACCATCAGGCCGTTGATCCCGCGAACGTAGTTCGTGTAGTTGGCAAAAGAGGCCTTGTTGCCCGGCAGTAGAGGGTACTTGTCCGGGGCGATGGCGTCATTATCATCCCGTCCTTGTTCCGAGTCGTCCCAGCTCGAGTTGTTGTAAAAGACGTGCCGGCCGACCACATTGGACGGGGGGGCGGCCGTGAGGATGAACTGGTCGATCACTTCCCCGTCGTCGGCCGCCACGTAACTGACCGTAAGATGGCTCGGCGTAACATCGATCTGGGCAAAACCCCAGTCGGAAGCCGGATCGGTAGTCACGGTGAACCCTGAGGCCACAAACGGAAACTGGGCGTAATCCCCCCCTCGCAAGGACGCCCCTCCGACGCCGGAGACCACCTGAATCAGTCCGTCGCCTTGCTGGTACTGCTTGTCGGTATCAGGTACGAACGTGGCTCTGCCCTCGCTTTCGCCCAATAGCGGATAGGTCCAACTGAACGTGTGCGAGTGCCCGGTCAGGAACAGATCCACACCGGCCGCCCTCAGTCGCGGCACAACCTGCCGGTAGTAATTGTCAAAGGGCCTCTGTACCTTGTCGGGAGCGCCGGCCACCGGATGATGCCCGAAAACGATCTTCCACGGGGCGTCCGAGGCCTCGAGGTCCGCCTCGACCCACTCGAGTTGCGCGTCCAAGCGAGTCGCGTCCAGCAGGCCATTCGTGTCGAACGTCGTGAAATGTACCTGGCCGTAGTCGAACGAATAGTTGTGCTCGGGCCGCTCGCTCGCCGGAGGGCTGGCCGGCGCCGTGACTCCTTCGACCGGGATTGGCACCGAAAAGTTGTCTTCCGACGGTTTACCTGAATCCGTATGCGAATCGTGGTTGCCCAGCGTCATGTAATCGACATGGCCAGCGTTCCACTGGGTTGCCTCGGGAACGATCGTCGGATCGAATCGCGAGTCCAAGTCGGCATACGTACCGAAAACATAAGCGTTATCGCCTGTCAAGACGGCAAATGCAGCGTCGATTTGATTGATTCGGTCCTGAACCAACCGAAAGTTCGTCGCGGAAGAAAAGGCCGAATCGCCGTAGGCCACGAAGGTGAACGGCTGCTGGTCGGCGACGGGTAACCGCGTGTGGAACGTCTCTTGGTAGCTTGCCAACTCTTGACCGCCGCGCAGGTGCCGCACGCGGTATTCATAATCCGTGTCGTAATCCAACCCGTCCACTTCGACCGAGTGAACCACTCGGGTTTCGACCTCGGTATCGATCACCCCGATGGGCCCGGCCGCAATCCATGAAGGATCATCCGCGAGACGATACTCGACCTCGAACGTATCTTCCGTGCCTGTACCCGCACTGATCGTCTGCCAGAGGATTTCGATCTGGTCGGTCTCGCTGCCGGCGTATCCGTCCAGGGGCGCATCGCCCAACTGCAACCGCGGCGAGTGCTTGATCTGAAATTGAGGTTCGATGCTCTCGGCGGCCACTTCCACCGACGCCGCCAGCAATGCTTCCGACATGACCAGTGAAGCGGCCGACAGTAGGGTGCGGCTCTCCAACGGCTCACACAAAAGTCGGCGCAGAAAACCGGAGTCTTTGGTGCGGTGATATCGTCGAATTCTAATACTCTTATGAAGCATTGTGGTTCGTTTTAGCTAGTACCGAGTGTGCACACAGGCCCATCTTACATATAGTTTAACCACTTCTTGACTGAGATGAGGAAACTGGCACAAATCCTATGGCTAAGTATAAGTATCGGAGTCAGAAGGCCGGGAAATCCCCGAGTTCTTTGGAAATGCGTCCTGCCAGTGCCCCCCTCATAGGTGTGCCACTGCTTCGCAGAAGCAGTGTTCTTCCAGAGAAACACAAGCAGCACTGCTTCTGCGAAGCAGTGGCACACAAGTTGTCGAGGGACGAACTACGTTGCAACTTACACGTCGCAAAGCTTCACGGCCTCGCGGAGCGATTGCATGGGATCGCGGGTGGGGATGAACTCTTGGCCCACGTAGCCCTGGTAGCCCGTCTCGGCGATCACTTTCATGATCGGCAGATAGTTGATCTCCTGCGTGTCGTCGATCTCGTTGCGGCCCGGGTTGCCGGCCGTGTGGTAGTGACCGATGTACTCGGCATACTGCTTGATCCGCGTAATGATGTCACCCTGCATGATCTGCACGTGATAAACATCGAACAGGATCTTCATCCGCGGCGAGCCGATCCGCTTGCAGACCTCGACGCACCATTCGCACGAATCACCCATATAGCCCGGGTGGCCCTTCATTTCCACGTCCACACGACTGTTGAGCACCTCCAGAATGAGGTTGATGTTCTTCTCCTCCGCATAGCCGATCACCTTTTTCAGCCCGGCGACCGTGTTGTCCAATCCGACGTCGTCGGGAATGTCGTTACGGAATCCCGAGAAGGTGATCACGTTGGGGAACCCTGCCTCGGCACACGCGTCGACGGCCGTCTTGATCTTGTCGATGCACATCTCGTGGTTGGCCGGGTCGTTCAGTCCCTTGACGAATCCGTGGCTATTGGCCAGGGCACAGATTAGCCCATGTTTCTTCAAAGTCGGCCAGCCGTCGGGGTCGACCAGTTCGACCGATTGGATCCCCATCTCGGCCGCGTTGACGGCCAGTTCTTCAAGCGTCATCGGATCGAAGCACCAATGGGCCACCGACTGCTTGATGCGACCCTTGGTCACCACGCGCCCGCTGGAGGCCGGCTTTCTGCTGCGGCGTCGCTGTGCCGCGTGAGCAACCCCGGGCAGCCCGGCAGCCACCGCCATGGCCCCGACGGCCGTTGATTTCAAAAGTCCCCGACGTGTCAAACCGGCCGACGCAGCAGAATCACGGTCCGTTTTCATTGTTGATACCCTTTTCTCAGTTAGATTGGCGAGCATAATGGCGACCCACACTATACACGCCGGGCCCAAACAGTGCAAGCATCGCCAAAAGCCCACAAAAACAGCCGCTTGCGGCTTTGCAATCGTAGCATACGTTGACGGCCCCAGGACGATTCACGGTCCTGGAGTTAGTCCTCGTCCGATAAATACCGGCTGTCACTCTCCAGCGTATACGTCGGCAGGTAGTCGCTTTTGAGATTGTGCGTGTGGACGTATTGGCCGGGTTGGATCGCGATGGTGGCCGAACCGATCGGCAGGCCGTGCTTGATGATCTTCTGGCCGGCGGCGATGGGGACCAGGGCCAGCTTATGGCCGGTGGGGATCGGGTCGGCTATCTTGAGCGATATGCCTTCGAACGAGAGCATCTCGCCCGGCTCGATGTTTCGCGTGGCGATCAGCACGTTGTCGGCCGCGTCGAGCCGCAATAGGGCCGAATCGGTCGTCTTGTTAGGACTTGCCATGTTTCAGGTATGCCTCCTGGACCAGACCCACCCGCTAAACGACGGATGGTGACCTTCGGTTGTAACGGTTATTGTCATACGAAAACCATGGGGCCGTTCATGATAGGTGGTCTCTCGGTGCCTGGCAAGCAAGGGCCGGATAATCGGGGTAATCCGTCGGCCCCGAGCGGTCCGAGGTTGCTTCCAGGCAACGTCGGCGGCCGGTCCGGTGGCAAAGGGCAACCGGTCGCCTGGTTGGCCGGCGCCTAGGGGAATTCACCGCACTGGGTCATAACGCCTCGGCTGGCAATCACTTGCGACGACACGGCCTGTCGTTTTTTGGCTGCCTGACGGGCTTGGCACGCGGGTTGCTTAAACCAACTACCATCGAGCGTTGCTCCTCAAACCCAAGCCACTGTTCAGTGGCGGCGAGTCCGATCGTCCCCCACAGCCCACCATCCTAACGACTGGTCCCCCACACTGGCCAGTCGATTACGGACTCGCCAACCACGGCCCCGTTCCTCTCCTCCGGGAACGGGGCTTCTTCTTTTTCTTGACCTTTCCAACAGTGGTTGACGGCCGCGGCTGATGCCCATACAAAGGATCTGAATATCGAATCTCGAACAAGGAATGTCGAAGGAAGAAGGTGATCGCTACGGCAAACACGATTGAACGTGCTGGCATACTTTCGTCATTCATTATTCCTTGTTCGATATTCGATATTCATCAGGCGTTAGACATACTGACAGCGGTGGATGCGAGGGTTGGGGTTGTTTGGGGTGAACCGGTAGCGGTGAATCGTGTCCTTGGGGCATTGCATAGCCGCAAGCGGCCGGTTCAGCGGCCCCCCTTGGCGGACTGGATGGGGGCTGAGTATACTTGAGTGTTTCGCTGAATCTGTCGAATCCCCACTGGAAAAACTGATGACACGAATTGCTGTAGTTGGAGCCGCCGGTTATACCGCCTTGGAGCTGATCAAGATCCTGGTCCGCCACCCGGGCGCCGAGATCGTGGCTGTCACCGATCAACACGATGGCCGCCCCCATGTGGCCGCCATTCACCCCTCGCTTAATGGACGGCTCGACCTGTGCGTCGAGAACCTCACGCCGGCCGAAGTGGCCGCGCGGGCCGAGTGTGTGTTCCTTTGCCTGCCGCATGGCGTGTCGTCCTCGATGGTTCCCTCCTTGTTGGACGGCGGAACGCGCATCGTCGATTTCAGTGCCGATTATCGGCTCAACGACCCGGAAGTTTTTGCCACCTGGTACAACCAGAAACACCCGGACCCCGACCGGCTGGGCAAGGTCGCCTACGGGCTGCCCGAGTTGTTCCGCGATGGGATTGCCGACGCTCCGCTGGTGGCCAACCCGGGTTGTTTCCCGACGTCGTCGAGCCTGGCCTTGGCCCCGTTGCTGAAGGCCGGATTGATCCAACCGACCGGGATCATCGTCGACTCGAAGACGGGCGTCTCGGGCGCCGGGCGCACGCCGAAGCTGATGACCCACTATCCCGAGTGCAACGAGAGCATGTGTGCCTACAACTTGGGCCGCCACCGCCATACGCCCGAGATGGAACAGGTCCTCAGTACCGTATCGGGCGCGAAGGTCGAGGTGATCTTCTCGCCGCATCTGGTTCCCATGGATCGCGGCATCCTGACGACCACTTACAGCCAACCCACCGGCGAGGTGACCGAAGAAAAGCTGCTCGACACGCTCCGCGACTTCTATGCCGATGAGCCGTTCGTCCGCGTGGTGGATCATCTGCCGGCGACGAAGGATTCGACCGGTACGAACTTCTGCGATATCACCGCACGGATCGTTCGCGATCGCGTGTTGACGATCAGTTGCATCGACAATTTGATTAAGGGGGCTTCCGGCGCCGCGGTGCAAAACTTCAACCTGATGTTCGATTATCCAGAAACGACGGCGTTCTAGCAAAGAGGCACTCGATGTCCGTATCCGTTCCGAAAGGATTCCTGCTGGCGGGCGTACACAGCGGCGTCAAAAAGGATCCCCAGCGCCAAGACCTGACGCTCGTGATGTCGGAGGTCCCAGCCACGGCGGCCGGTGTATATACGCAAAATCTGGTCCAGGGCGCGCCGATCGTGGTCAATCGCGGGCGAACGCCCAGCGATCGAATCCGTGCCGTGGTGATCAACTCGGGCGTGGCCAACGCCTGCACGGGCCAACGGGGATTGACCGACGCGGTGGAAATGGCCCGACAGGCCGCCTTGTGCTGCGCGGGAAAAGAAGACGAGGCCCTGGTCCTCTCGACCGGCGTGATCGGCCAGTTTTTACCGATGGAGAAGATCTCGCAAGGCATTAGCGCCGCGGCCGTGAAGCTGGGCAACGACGAGCCTTCGTTGGTCTCGGCGGCCCGCGGGATGATGACCACCGACACGGTCCACAAGCTGGCCGGGCGGACGGTGACGATCTCCGGGGGCGAGATTCGAATCACGGGCATGGCGAAGGGGGCTGCCATGATGGGGCCGAACATGGCGACCATGCTGGCCGTGATCATGACCGACGCCCCGCTCACTCCCGACGTGGCCCAAGAGGCACTGCGAGCGGCCGTCGACGAGAGTTTCAATTGCATTAGCGTCGAGGGACACACTAGCACCAGCGATGCGGCCCTGCTGTTGGCCAACGGTCAGGCGGGCGGCGAACCGCTTGCCGACAGCGATCTGGCGGAGTTTCGCCAAGCGCTCGACGAGGTGTGCATCGAGTTGGCCCGGGCCATACCGGCCGACGGCGAAGGGGCCACTCATCTGATTTCGATCGAAGTTGCCGGTTGTGTCGACCGAGATTCGGCCCTGCAAATCGCTAAAACCGTGGCCAACAGTGCTCTGGTGAAGACGGCCATCGCGGGTGCCGATCCTAATTGGGGGCGGATTGTCTCGGCGGCCGGTTATGCAGGCGTGCCGTTTGACCCGACCGGGGTCAGTTTGCGGCTGAACGACGTTCTTCTCTATCGGGACGGAACTCCGGTGGCGTTCGACGATCAGGCCGTCTCCGAGTCGATCCGCCAAAACCGCGACACGTCGATCCAGTTGCAACTGGCCGAAGGAGAGGCCGGGGCCCGATTCTGGACCACCGACCTGACGGCCGAATACGTTCGGCTCAACGCCGACTACCGCACATGAACCCCTCGCTGAAACGACTTCGAGTCGGCCTGGTGATCCTGTCGATCATTTTCCTGGTGGCCGTGTGTGGGTATTGGATGGCCGACGGCTGGACGCTGCTCGATGCGGTCTACATGGTCGTGGTCACGCTCTCGACCGTCGGCTACAAAGAAGTTCATCCGTTGACACCGCCGCTGCAATTGTTCACCATAGTGGTGGTGATCGTCGGTGTTTCTACCGCCTTATATATCGTGGGAGGACTTGTCCAGATGATGGCCGAAGGAGAAATCAATCGGGCCTTGGGGTTGCGACGCGCGACCCGCGAAATCGAACACCTCAAGGATCACGTCGTGATCTGCGGGTTCGGGCGAATGGGTGAGGTGCTGGCCGGGGAAATGCACCGCCAAAAGCGACCCTTCGTGGTCCTGGAAAACGATCAAGAACGCATCAATGAAGCCAAAGCGCTGAACTACCTGGCGCTGGCCGACGATGCGACCGAGGAAGAAGCGCTGGTGTTGGCCGGGGTGGCTCGGGCCAAGGTGTTGGTCACCACCTTGCGCCGTGACGCCGACAATGTGTTCATCACACTGACCGCCCGAAACCTCAATCCCGAGTTGATGATTATCGCTCGGGGTGAGTTCCAGTCGACCGAAAAGAAGCTGATCCAGGCCGGGGCCAATCGCGTGGTGTTGCCGGCCGCCACCGGCGCGCTGCGCATGGCCGCGATGATCACCCGACCTTCGGCCGTCGAACTGATCGAACTCATGGCCGGCCGACAGATCGCCGACGTGGAGGTCGACGAGTTCGACATCCTACCGGAAAGCCCCCTGGTCGGCCTGACGGTTCGCGACTCCCAGGCCCGCAGCCGTTACGGGCTGCTGATTGTCGCCGTTCGGCAACCGGAAGGCGAACTCGAATTCAACCCCGGCGCCGACATGGTCTTCGAGGCCGAAGGCAGCGTGATTGTCATGGGCCGATTGCCCGACGTCGAACGCTTCCGAAGTGAATACAAGGTCTAGTCCGGATTTCGTCATTATCCTCAGCGCCGTAATCGGCCCCGCCGGGCATCCACTGGCCACGATCGTCGGCAAGATTTCGCAAGCGTTCCGCCGCAGCACCTGCAACACACCGCCCACAACGCCAGTATCCGAAGCGAGAATCTCCTCACCATACCGCAGTTCCGTATTACGAAAGTGCTCGATATCAGCAGGAACGCCGCCAAGGTGATTACACTCGATAATGATCGAGCCGATCGCGATGCGGTACGTCTTGTTCATGAAATCGATTCAATAAGCGAGATTCAAAGCCCGCCGACTGCGTCGGCGGGATCCCCCGGAGGGCGTCCGGGGGCTTTTGACGGTGATCGTCAATGCCATGTGTTTTCGAACGGCCTCAAACAGGTGTAGGGTGCGTGAAACGCACCAGCTTGAACTAATTCTAATGAGCATAGTAATATGCACATCTTGTCTCGCGATCAAACGCAGCGTACACAACCCAATCCTCTTTTTCCCACGCGTAAAACAGCCCATTTGAAATCGTAATGTTAGGCGGACCGTCTAACTCTGATGAAAGGCCGTTGTATCGAATGATCGTAAAAGGATCAACAATCTCTTTAAGCGGAATGCCGGCCGATTCCGATTCGATTGATCCAATGCCGGACTCGACCCACTCGCGAAAACTGCTTTCGTCGATCGTGAACTCATAGGCTATTATGCCGCGAAAACCTCTGTAATACGACACATCAGTAGCACCATCTGGCAAGCCAAGGCGTGCCGTGGAGCGGTCAACGTGTTCCGCGTAGCGGGGAGGCTCTGTGTAAATCAGATACGAAGCAGTCGCACTTATCGCCGTAATCGCTACTACGCCAAGCAAGACCTCGCGAAACCCGAACCGGCCTTGCCCATGTACTATCGTTAAGGTTTCACAAGCGGCTCCCAGCTTGCGGGACCAGTTGGCATTTGCTCGACCAGAAACAAGAAACGTCGCCGCGATCGCCGCCATCGTGCCGAGCAATGGATACATATAACTGAACAGCATGCCATCTACCACCACCGCCTCCCCGGCGGTCGTGATGAATGCCAAAGTCGCGAACGCTCCGGCAATGTATAGCATAATGCTGGAAATTGTCGCAGCACTTCGTACGGCTCGGAACGCCGCAAAATACTGGAGGATCGCTACGGCAACTAGCAGCGGCATAAGGAAGACTCCGCCTATGATAGCATCTGGGTCCAGCATGACGATGCCAGCGATGGATGCCGAAATCAGGAATAGGCTGCCGCCAATGATCATGACAGCCATAACGAGGAGCAGCTTCGAGGGTCTTATAATAGTGTCAGCCACGGCAAGGCACCTGTAAGGCAAGTGAAGGATGATGCAATTGTCGTCTAACGAGTTCTTTGCTGCCAAAGGGTTTGGGCGGGTTTCTTGGTAAAGCACTGCCCGTGACAGAACGACGGCAATCCATTAACCGCTGCGCCCCAATTTCATAGATACGTGTCATATCTTCAGCCCCGGAGGGGCGAAAGTCAATAGCCCAGGGCGTCAGCCCTGGGGACGCTTCCCAAAACGTTGGAAAAGCCCCGAAGGGGCGACAGTGGCGTCGGTTTCACCGTTTCTGTCGCCCCGTTGGGGCTTGTCATTTCGATCGATCAACCTTCCCAGGGCTGACGCCCTGGGCTATTGACTATCGCCGCGTTGCGGCTCTTCGAATCAAGCGATGTCGAGCGGGGTGTTCCGCGACCCCGGTGGTTCCGCCGCCTGACAGCATGCCACACCCGCCGAGCACGATTCGGCCTCACAGAATCCCTTGAGGACTCTTGCACTGCAGGATAGGTCTGGTATGCTTCGGTCATGGTTTTCTTGTACCTAGTGGAGGGTAGTCTAATGACGGCTAGAAAAAGACTCACTCAGACTTTCACGGCCCAAAGTAAGGATGGACACGAATTCGTCATTCATGTTTACACTGAATCTTATAATGCGAGCACTACGGACGCTTCAGGTATGGAACCAACGGGCCGCTCGGATTTCAGAACCTCAGACGGCAAACGGGTCAATCACGAGGGCAAGGGAAAGTACGTGATCTTCGGGCCTTCCGGAGAGATTCCCGTAACCTCTGATGACCCTGACGCCCCTTGACACGGGTTGACAGAGTATGCTCGCAACAGGGCCATTTATGGTCCTTTCCGCCGGAGGCGGTATTAGGCCCGACGTTTACGTCGGGTAATTGAGGCTCGCACCGAACCAGGGTTTTTCCCCGGCGGCGGCTTAAGCCGCCGCCGGGGAAAAATCAAACGGGATAAGAGTTGTGCCAAGCTCCCTTCACCCATGCTAAAGCATGGGCCTAATACCGCCTGCGGCGGAAAGGACCGTAAACGGCCCTAGAATACCCACCCGGATTCCCACGAATCACGCATAGTGATTTCGAGATTCCAAACAGGTCTAGATCAATTCAATATCCGCCTCGTCGGCCAGGACCATGGTGTTTGGGGTGGGGACGTAGGGGTATTCTTCCAACAACGACTCGTCGAACTTGATGCCTAGGCCGGGCGTTTTGGGGGCTTCGATGTAGCCGTTCTTTGGACGGATCGGCTCGACGGATAAACGGTCGTTGATCGGATGGTCCATGAAACTGTACTCGGTGATCGCGCAGTTGGGCGTGACTAGTGCAAAGTGCAGACCGGCCAGGGCGCTGACGATCGAGCCCCAGGAATGGGGCGCCATGGGCCGTTGGTGTAAGGCGGCCAGACTGGCGATCTTCGTGCCTTCGGTGAAGCCGGACGTGGCGATGTCGAACTGGACCAGACCGAAAGCGCCACGATCGAGATAGGGCTGAAACGCCAAGGCCGTGGGTAGGCTCTCGGCGCCGGCGATGTTCATCGACGTGGACTGGCGAATCTCGACGTAGCCCTCGATGTTTTCCACCCGGCAAGGTTCCTCGAACCAGAGCACGCCGTATGGTTCCAATTCCTTGGCCAACCGTTTGGCCACCGCCAACGACCAGGGCACGGCGCAGGAACCTTGCACGGCGTCGACGATCAGGTCCATGTCCGGCATTTCCTTCTTGAACGCGGCCACCAGGGGGATGATCGTATCGGCGGTGACCACTCGCATTTTGTAGGTCGTGAAGCCGAACTCGCGGGCCCGTTTGGCGTCGGCGATTAGCGGCTCCGGCTTGCCGAACAGCCCGTTGCTGGCGTAGATGCGGGTGCGCGATCGGGTCAGGCCGCCGAGGAGTTGGTAGACGGGCAGGTCGAGCAGTTTTCCGACCAGGTCGTACATGGCGAGATTGATTCCCCCCATCACGCCGATGCCCACGCCCTGGCGATTCCAAAACACGCTGCTGCCGTACATCCGCTCCCAGGCCCCGTTGATTTCCATGGGGGATTGGCCGACCAACAGGGTTTTGAAATGCTCGATCAGCCCCAGGATCGGTTCGTAGCAATACTCGCCGAAGGTGATTTCACCCAGGCCATATTCGCCCGTATCGCACGTGACGCGTACCAGGGCCACGTCCTGGTTCTCGACCAGCCCGCCGCTGTACTCGTAGTGGATGGAAGGGGGAAACTTGTAGCGCAAGAACAGCGGCTCGACGTTCGTGATGGTCGCCATGGTGGGAGCTCCGGGTTTCTGGTCGCATGGGTTTGCAGGGCCCACGATATTCGACTTCCCAACGGCCGTCAAGGGAGTCGGAAGTGAGAATCGGCTACCAACTCGGTTGCCCGTTCACGGGATTGCTTAGCCACGGACGAAACACGGATTGAACACGGATTGAGTTTAGGAAACACCAAGGCCGACTTTTCGTGTTGCCTGCATTCGGCCGAAACTGATCAATTCGGCGTGCATTGTTCTCTGGTAAACTCTCGCCGGGAAGCCATAATCCAGAACACGATGGATCCAAAACGCTGCTTTGATCATCTGCTTGGTAATCCCTTCATGTTGAAGGACTACTCTTTCTCTCTATCCGTGTTCAATCCGTGTTACATCCGTGGCTCCCAACCGTATCGTACCGAACGACGGCGTAAATGGCTACCAGCTCAGTTGCCCAGCGAATCGCAAGAATGCCGGCGGGCAGGAGCTTAATCGCTGGGCTCTTTGATCCAGAACTCGATGGATGACTGGCCCAGCTTTTCGCTATTGAGGTCTTCGATCGTCAACTGCAGCGTGTGCTTGCCGGGGTAGATGCGTTCGGGTAGGCGAAGGTGGTAGCCGATGAAGAAGTCGCGACGCGGCTGGTTGCAGTATTCCTCGGTGTTGGTGAATTCGTGCTCGGCCACCTGCTGGCCGCGGCTGTCGAGGATTAGATAGCTGCTGCGCAACGCCGTGTGCGCGCCCCGACTGGTCTCTTCGCTAACGAAGTTTTCGATCTCCGCATAGAGGAGAACTTCCTGCTGCGGGGTGAAGTCGTACTTGAAGAAGTTCTCGATACACCCGTAGCTTTCGATCTTCGTGCAGAAGGCCATGTTGCGGACTTCCAACGGCGCGGTCTCACCCAGCCGAGCCAAGGCGTCGTCCAGGGCCTGCTTGGCTTCGGCCGTTCGCCGCGCGGCATCGGGCGTACGGGCCGTGTCCAGCAAGAGATCCAACCCGAAAAGCTGCTTCGACCAAAACTCTTCGGTGGCCGGGGCCTTCGCCGGGATCGCGCTGAGCGCTTTGTCTCGCTGACCGGCCAGCATGTAGAGCAGACGCAGTCGGGCATGTTCGGCGATTTCTTCCTGCGTTTCGGCTTCCGCGGAAACGTTCGCCTCTAACGTCCGAGCCGCCAGGAACAAGTGTTCGCGCCAATCCCCGTACGCCACCGGCGGAGGTGCAAACTGAGATTCTCCTCGCATGTCGGTCGGCACACGCTGGTCAGTCGGTTGGGCAACGGGCTGGTCAGGCATCGGCGGATACAGCGTGCTCGGGTAGTTGCCCGACGGCGGTTCCACCAATGCGTTGGCGGCGGCGTCGGCCACCGGTAGACGTCCCAACGGCGTCGGCCGTCCATCATTTGGCCCCACAATATACTGAGCAGCCTGCATTCCCGAGGAGTCGACGCCTTCCGATGGATGCTGCGCGGGAGGCCAGTCCGGCCCAGTGGCCGCGGCCTGCTGGTGTCGGCGGCGGTATTCGGCAGTCGCGCGGAATTGCTTCAACATCGACGGCCAGAGTTCCGGATCCACCTGCCTGAGGTCCGTCATCAGCGACTCTTGTGCGGCCGGGTCGATGGCCCCGAGCTGATGCAACTCGGCCATCACTTCCTGCATCTCTCGGGCGCGAGTTTGTTCTTGGTAGGCAGGATCGTCAAGCAAAGGCGTTGCCGCCTCGACGGTCGGGCCGTCCGTTTCCGGCTCGGTCACATGCACGACGGTCCATGGTGACGTGGCGCACCCAGACGCCAGCACCATCGCCACGAACACGCATCGGATCTTTCCCGACAATCTAGACATGGAGAGCAGCAGAGTCTTGACATGATTCCCGCAGAAGAGGGGCGGATAATAGCGAAGTTCCCTGTCAGACGCAAGACAGGATTATTTGAGATACCGGCCCGCAAGGCGTGGAAGATAGGCTGATTATGCAATTCGGGCAGTACCGCCACGATGTCTCTCGTTCCCACGCTCTGCGTGGGAACGCAATGCCACGACGCTCCGCGTCGCTGAAGCGGAACTTACGTTGGCGCAACAGGCTTGTGCCTTAGCCGAGCCGCAGAGCGGCCATGCAGTCCGTTCCCACGCAGAGCGTGGGAACGAGATTGTTAACCACTAACCACTGCTTCCTTGCGTGCCGCCAGTCGCACAATCAGCCGCTCTAAAATCACGCGTGGTGGCAGGGAACTGGCCCCTTTCAGGTCGAGATCGGCCTGCAGCAGCCAACTGTAGAGCTTTTCGGCCCGGTCGCGGCCGATGTGTCGAAGCTGTTGCTGTGCCTTTTGCATAGCGAACGAGCGGACGCCGGCCTGCTCCAATGCGGCGGATAGGCCGACTTTTCGACCGGTCGATTCCCCTTGAATGACCAATCGGGCAGCGGCGGCCAGTCGGCGCAGCGAGGCGGAAATCTGGCCCAGCAGCCCGACCGGGCTCTCGCCGGAGGCCAAGAGGCGGTCAAGTTGGGCCATCGCCTCGCCGAGCTTGCCTTCCAAGGCGGCGTCGAGCATCACCCAAGTCGTCTTGGCCCGCCAGCCGCCCACCGATTGGCGGATGGTCTCGGCCGTAATCTTCTCATCTGGTCCGACCGACAAGGCCAACTTGGCCAATTCCTGGTCGAGCAGGCCCAGCTCGGGACCGATCATTTCGACCAGCATTTCAGCGGCCTGATGTGGCAATTGCACGCCGTGGGTCCGCTTGCACCAAGCCCCCAGCCAGCGAGTCAGCCCGGCTGCCCGGGGCGCGTTGCAGTCGATCGGCAGCCCGTCGGCGGCCACCGCTTTATACAACCGCGTATTGGCGGGAAACGTCTTCAGCACCAGCACCAACACCCCGCCGGGGGCCGGCTCGGCTACGTAATCTTCCAGCCGCTGGCGGTTTCGGGTGACGAACTCGTCGGCGTCGCTGACGACGACCAACCGCCGCCCGCCGCCGAACATGGCCAAGGTGGTCAACTCGTCCAAGACGTCGCGCCACTCGACCGACCGACCGTTGAAGTCCGAGAGCGAGAATTCTGCGTCTTCCCCGCCCAAGACGGCCTCGCGGAGTTGCAGCAGGCATTGCCGATGGAAGAACGGTTCATCGCCAAACAGGGCACACACCGATCGCGGCGGAAACTTCGCCGGCTCGGCAAGGTAATCGACAGCATTGAGCTTCGCACGGGCCATGCCGCCAATATACCGCCTCCGGTGCCGATTGACGACACACTCCCCCGAACGCTATTGCCACTTCAGATTTCGACATTCCTTGTTCGACATTCGATATTCCTTCCTGCGAACAAAATTCCGGCACCCCCCCATTCGACGGACGTTCCTTGGCCAATTCAGTCGATTTGGCGGTCAAAATGCCGCCGCTGGGCAATCGCGTGATCTATGCTTATGAGGACAAACGTTCCACGGCCCAGCCTACCTGCCAACCCTCCCGCCTTTATTGGAGAACCTACTCATGTCCGATCAACCGCTGCCCGATCTTTCCCCGTCGGCCCGTGCCATGGCTGTCAATCAGTCGACCATTGAGCGGTCGATCGGCGCCTTTTTGACCCAGCGGAGCGACGAACTGACCGCGGCCGCCGGGCGTGAAGATTGGAACGAAGTGCAGCGAATCAGCCTGCAATTGGCCGAAGAGAGCCGGGCCCAAGGGTATCGTGGCATCAGCGCCAGGGCCCAACGCGTCCACGACGAAACGCATCGACCGGACAATCAGCAGGAGGTCAAGCGGAGCCTGATCCGGTTGATCGGTACTTGCGGCCAGACGCTCGGTTGAACCACCGGGCCAATCCAATCCTGCGCCCCCAGGGTTGACGACACCAGAACTGGCCTTGTCGTCCCAAGAGCCTGTCGCTACCATCCGCCCCATTCGGTATGCTGGGTCCCCGGAGTTTAGTTCTATTGGGGGGCTCGTGTAAACTTCCCCCGGAGACATGACTCTCATGCGGCGGTTCTTTTCAGGCGGCCGGTGGTTGGCCTTCGCGGTGCTTCTTCTGCCCGGCTGCGCCGAAAACTCACTGGTCATGAAAGGCCAACTTGGTAGGCTGCAACAGCAGCAGCTTGCCATGTCGAACCAGAACCAGCAGTTCCAAGCCCGTGCCGACGCGCTGGATCGGGACAATCAGGAATTGGAAACGTTGGTGGCCCAATTGCGGCAACAGACCCAAGTCAGCCAGGATCAACTGGTGGCCACGCGCGACCAACTCCGCGGCGTGATGACCCAACTCGACGAAGCCCGGACGGCCAGGAGCTCGGCCGATAATAAAGTCCAAGCGCTGACCGCCTCGATGCGTCGTCGTGGGGGCGTTTCGATTACGCCGAACAACAGCCTGTTGCAAACCCTCCCGGCGGTGAACGTTCCCGGCGTCCAGGTCCGACGCGACGGCGACGTGATCCGGATCGAACTTCCCGGCGCCGAGTTGTTCGAATCGGGAGGCGCTCAACTGAAGCCTGGCGCGGCGAACCTCGTCGGCAATGTGGCCTCGGAACTGACCTCGGTCTATCCCGACCAAATCATCGGCATCGAAGGCCACACCGACACCGACCCGATCAACAGCCGCCAGTATCGCAACAACCACGAGTTGTCGGTGGCCCGCGCCATGGTCGTCTACGAAATGCTGGCCACGCGAACCCGGCTGGGCGCGAGCCAACTGTTCATCGTCGGCCACGGGCCCAATCATCCGATCGTTTCGAACGCCACCCTGGTGGGCAAGAAGCGCAACCGCCGCGTCGAGTTGGTGGTCTATCCGGAGAAGAAGGGCTAACGCCGCGTCGGCTAAACCGCCGGAAGGCTCCACCCTACGAAGGCGCAATTTCGCGCACTCAGTTCGACCCGGCTTGTCAAACGCGGGGCTGTCCCATAGAATCATCGCTTAGTCGTTCCTCCAGGGGAACCGGCAGCCGGAGTGGCGGAATGGCAGACGCGCTGGATTCAAAATCCAGTGGCCTTATGGTCATGAGGGTTCGATCCCCTCCTCCGGTACTCTTTGCTAGATAAGGACTTGCGGTGTTTGCCGTGAGTCCTTCTTTGCTGCCCGGAGTGTGGCCTGGTCAACATACGCTCCAGTCGGATGAACGTCCTTCGCAACACGTTGCGTGGCTAAGTTCCCTCGGATAGTGTTGCCAGTGCCGCCAAGGCGGGCTGGTGTAGCCGGCCGTTGGAGGCGACCACGCCGCGATTGTTGGCCAAGGTGCGTCCCTGGGCAAAGTCGAGCGGCTGGCCGTGTAAGTCGGTGATCCGTCCGCCGGCTTCTTCGATCACCAGCGAGCCGGCCGCCTGGTCCCAGATCTTCTCGCGATAGTTGGGCATCTTGGCCGAAAGCAGGCGGAATAACAGGTCTCCCTTGCCGGCCGCCAGCACGGCATATTTCGCCTGAGAGTCCATCAACACCGGGTCGGCCTTCGCGCCCAAGGCAGTCACCAGTTGGCCCATCGAACCAACGTTGGTGTGCCCCGACTCGACCGACCGCAGCACGCGAGCTTCGATCGGATCGTCACGGTCGGAGACCCGTAATCGTTGGAATTCCCCGCCGTCAAGCGGCGCCGTCCAGGTTCCCTCACCGGCGGCGGCCACGACCAACGACCCGGGCCCATCGATTTCCGGCTCCGAAGCGGAGGTCAGATTCGGACATCCCAGCACGCCAAGTTGCACTTGGCCGTCGACGACCAGTGCCAAGGCCACCGCATACTGCTCGCCGCGGAGAAATCCTTTGGTGCCGTCGACCGGATCGAGTGTCCAGTACCTTGAACCCGGCTCGGCTCGGCCAAGGTCGATCAAGTCGCAAACCGTCTCGGGTGTGGCGTCGGGGACGTCTCGCCTGAGAAAGTCGGCGATTCGCTGCAAGACGGGTCGATTTTCGGGCGTCTGCAGGTCGGCCGCCTCTTCCTCACCGACCAAGGGATCGTCGGGAAAGGTTTCCTTCAACAGGCTCGCGACCAGCGCTTGGGCCGCAAAATCGGCCACGGTCACGGGCGAACGGTCCTCCTTCATCAGCGCACCGGTGACCATTTCCCGTTGGATCCGCCGAACCAACTGGGCCGCCTTCCGCACGGCATCCTGGGCAAATACTGCTTCTTTCGACTGAAACACTTCGATTCTCTCCCACAACACACATTGTCAAGTTAGTCAAGATCGCTAGTATAGAGAGGCCTTCGCTTTGCCGCAATGTCATGCCGGTGCCCAACCGATGAGAAGGTACAAGGACCGGGCTTTCCGACCCAAATTGCCCCTTTTTGCGTAGGGATCGTAGACTAATAGAGATTCCTTCCCACCCGAAACCCCCACGCATGAGCGGTATATTGACAGCCAGCCATCGACTTGCCTCCCGACTGCTTCTAACCGCCTTGGTCGTCTGTCTGTGGTGGGCAGCATCAACACCCGCTCTGGCCGGCGGCGGCCCGGAGAATCTTCTTCTGGTGGTCAATCGTCAAAGTTCTGATTCGCTGACCATTGCGAATCACTACATCAAACTCCGGCAGATTCCGCCGGGAAACGTGCTGACTCTGGCCTGGGACCCGAAGGAGCAAAGCACGAGCGTTGACGAGTTTCGCAAGAAGATTCTCGGTCCGATCTTCCAGGCCATCCAGCAGCGTCGCTTACAAGGGCAGATCGACTATATCGTCTACTCGAGTGAGTTTCCGTGGCAAGTCGCTTTGAAGTCGGACATCAAGCTGGCGATGGCCGAAAGGCGCAAAGCGGCCGAGGCCGCCGGCAAGTCGACCAAGAATCTGAAATGGCCGAAGCTAATGACCCGTTTCGGTTCGATCAACGGGCTGACCTACCTTTGGCAGTCCGTATTGCAGTGCAAGCCCCTACAATACATGGGACCGCAGAGCAACCGTTACATGCGTTTGACCATTTCCGAACAGGAAGACATGCCTTCGTTGAACTTCAAGAGCACTCGACAGTTCGGGGTGCGAGGTGAAGTCGTTGAATCCGAAGGGCGAAGCTACATGCTGTCGATGATGCTGGGCGTCACTTACGGGCGCGGCAACTCGGTCAAGGAAGTGATCAACTATCTCACACGCAGCGCTACGGCGGACGGTACGCACCCGAAGGGTACGATCTACTACATGAAAAACGACGACGTTCGCTCGACCACACGTCAACCTCAGTTTTCGGACGCGATGGCGAATCTAAAGAAGCTGGGAGTTTCCGCCAAGGTTGTCGAAGGTAGGTTGCCCAAGATGAGGCAAGATGTCCAAGGGATCATGGCCGGCTCGTCCAATTTCAACTGGAGGAAATCACGTAGTACGATCTTGCCCGGTGCCATCTGCGAACACTTAACCAGTTCCGGCGGCATCATGTTCACGGATAAGAAACAGACTCCACTTTCGGAGTTCCTGCGTTACGGAGCGGCCGGGGCCAGTGGCACGGTAGCCGAACCTTTCGCGATCTGGGTGAAATTCCCCAGGGCCGAGATCCACGTCCACTATGCCCGCGGATGCACCTTGGCCGAAGCCTTCTATCAGTCGGTCTACAGCCCCTACCAACTGCTGATCGTCGGCGATCCGCTCTGCCGCCCTTGGGCCAGAATTCCGCAAGTGCAAGTCGAAGGCGTCGAGCCGGGCGCAACGGTAGAAGGCAACCTGACGCTCACCCCCTCGGCGACCGTGTCCGGCGGCTCGAAAGTCGCTCGTTTCCAACTGTTTGTCGACGGCTGGGTGAGGACCGAGTGCAACCCGGGCGAGACTCTCACGTTCGACACGACTCGACTGGCCGACGGGTACCATGAACTGCGAGTCGTGGCCATCGAGGCCGGTCTGATCCGCTGCCAAGGTCGAACGATTCTGCCGGTGACCACGGCCAACCATGGCCGAACGATCACCGCATCGATTTCGCCGCACGAGAAAGTCACGCTGAGGACGCCGTTGGTCATCTCGGCGTCCTCGCCGGGCTCGAAGAAAATCTATGTGCTGCATAACAGTCGCATGGTCGGCCAGATCGGCGATGAGCAAGGCCGCGTGGAGGTCGACCCGGCCATCCTCGGCACCGGCCCGGTCCAATTACGCGTGGTCGGCATCGGCAACGGCAAATCGACCGACTACGCCTGGGCCAAGCCGCTGAGCGTGACGATCAAGCGATTCTGAACCGGCGGATTGCAGTTTCGGGCGGACCCCTTATACTAGGACCATGAACTCACCCAACGGCAACCCCGACGACGCCTCAACCTCCGGCGATCTTTCCGGTCGGCAGTTGGGTGATTTTCGACTGTTGCGTCGGTTGGGATCGGGCGCCATGGCCGAAGTCTACCTGGCCGAGCAGGCCTCGCTGAAACGTACCGTGGCGGTTAAGGTGCTCCGACCGGAACTGGCTGACGATCCGACGTACCTGAAGCGTTTCCAACGGGAAGCTCAGGCGGCCGCCTCGCTGGTCCACGCGAACATTGTGCAGATCTATGAAGTAGGGCACGTCGACCGGTTGCATTTCATTGCCCAGGAATATGTCGAGGGACACAACCTGAAACAGTGGCTTGCGCGTCGCGCTCCGCCCGATTTGCCGCACGCGATATCGATCATGCGTCAGGTGGCCGCCGCGTTGGCCAAGGCGGCCGAGCAAGGCGTGGTGCATCGCGACATCAAGCCCGAGAACATTATGCTCACTCGATCCGGCGAGGTGAAGGTGGCCGACTTCGGCCTGGCTCGCGTTACCCGCGCCGGCGACGCGCCCGAGTTGACTCAGGCCGGAATCACCCTGGGTACGCCGCTTTACATGAGTCCCGAGCAGGTGGAAGGCCGAGCGTTGGATCCGCGAAGCGACGTCTATTCGTTCGGCGTGACCTGCTACCAGATGCTGGCCGGTTCGCCGCCGTTTCTCAGCGAGACGGCCCTGGGTGTGGCCGTGCAACACCTCAAGACCGAGCCCAAACCGCTGGAAAGTCTCCGCCCCGATTTGCCGCCGGCGCTCTGCCGGATGGTCCATCAGATGTTGGCCAAGGACCCGGACCGCCGCTGCCGGTCGGCCCAAGAGGTGCTCGCGCAGTTGTATCGTCTTCATCTCGACCACGCCGACACATGGCCGGAAGACTTGCCGAGCTGGGAAATGGTCGGCGTAGAGACCGTGGTCGACCAACGCGTGGAAGCCACCGGCCGGCTGGCTGCGATCATGCGCAGCGAACCCTCTCGTAAATCGGGACAACGCAAGCGACTGATTCTCGCCATCGGCATCCTGGCGGCGTTTGGTGTCGGCGGAGCCCTGGCCTGGTTTACGATGCGAGAACCTTCGCTGCTGGCCGGCGCTGAAGTTGCTTCGTCGCTGCCGAAGCGATCGACGGCCGTGCAGCAATACCTCATGGCCAGCCGGATCGGCACGGCCGAAGCGTGGCAAAGCGTGATCGATTATTACCCCGAAAAGCACGTGGCCCACCGCGCCGAACAGCAACTGGCACGAATCTACCTGCAACGCGGCGAGTACGATCGGGCCTTGGCCATCTTCGACAAGTGTGCTGCTTCGGCCGCGTCGGACTCGGCCCTGCGGGCATTCGGTCTGGCGGGGCGTTGCGGAATCTTGACACTTCAAGGCAAGTACCGTCAGTCGGCCGAAGTGCTCGACGAACTCCTCCCGCTTCGCGCCCATCTGGATCCGGAGATGGGCCGACTCGTCAACCGCGCGATCCAAAAAAACCGTTCCCAGCTCGGCGTCCAATCGGGCCGCCAATGGGACGAGTGGCTCGCCGAGCAGTTTCGTGAAGATGACGCCAGCGATTGAAGGTCGGCACGAAACTTCCCACCCAGGCATGATTCGCCCACGACTTCTGGTGAGGAGGCTCCATGGTTAACAGCTATGATTCGGAAAACCTTCGGGGGCTAGTTCGCCTACTCGGACCAGCAGATCAGTGATCTCCTCCTCGGCCACGATCCAGCCTCGGCACTGAGCACTCTCGCAACGGCAAGGGATCGCCGCGTCGGCCGGCCAGGCATAGTCGATCGTCAGTTGCTCGCCCGGTGCAATCTCCCGAATCGCCTCCACCCAAATCTCGGGCTGCTCTTCGCCAAACTCTTCGACGGGGTCGCAACTCTCGACAGACTCCGCGCGGAGTAACTCGCAATTGGGCTGGCAACTATGATTGAGATAACAAAACGGGGCGTCCGGCTCCAAGCCCCGAGTCCCGGCCAGTGCTACGCAATACTCGGACCCATGCTTCGGATCGTCGATGACGATGCCATCCATCCCCCCGACGATCTCGTTCGGCAAGAAATACCTCTTGGCAAAAACGCCCAATCCCGTCTCTGTCGGCGAGACTTCAACCAGCTCCTCGTCTCGTTCCATAAAACCACAATCCATAATTCCGCAATGCCTCTGCTTTCCGGTAAAGAGCCCATCGTATGGGTAAAAAAGCATAATACTCAAACTGCAAACGCCACCACGGGGCTTGCCCCCGTGGAGCGATGATTGACCACTAGCACGGTTCGTTTTCCCCTCGTTTTTCGCCAATCTGGGCCGCCGCTTCCAGCGGCGGCCCAGATTGGCGAGTGGAGTTATTTGGGCTCACTACTTAGTGGCCAATCATCGTCCCACCGGGACAAGCCCGGCGGTGACGGACGAAGTCGTTACAGCTTAAGATGATAGTCTACCCGCGACTGACCGAAGCGTCAAGCGGCGGAAGCCTGGGGCTTTACAACACGAGCCCCACCCGGTATCAAGGAGTGAGAAGGAAGAACTCAACGACTTTCCCGGAGTTTCAAGCATGAGCGAAAACCCCGCTGCCGGTATTTCGGAAAGCGAAGCGTCGCCGAGTTGGCAACCGCTCGGCGCGATCGATCGACGGGTAGCCGGCGTGTTGGTCGAAAAGGCCAAGACCACGCCCGCCGGATACCCCATGTCGCTCAACGGCGTTTGTACCGCCTGCAACCAGAAGAGCAACCGCTCGCCCGCGATGAATCTCGAACCCGAGGACGTCGAGGAATCGCTCGACCGGCTTCGCCAATTGGGGGCCGTCGGTATGGTGGAAGGCTCGGGCCGCGTGACCAAGTTTCGCCATTATCTCTACGATTGGCTCGGCACCGACAAGGTCGAACTGGCCGTCATGGCCGAGTTGCTGTTGCGTGGAACTCAAACCGTGGGCGAACTTCGCGGCCGCGTGTCGCGGATGGAGCCGGTTCGCGATCTGGCGGCCTTGCGGCCGCTGGTCGAGTCGCTGAAGTCCAAGGGACTCGTGGTTTCCCTGACTCCCGAGGGACGCGGCCACGTCGTGACCCACGCCCTGTACCAACCCCGTGAGTTGGAGAGAATCCAGTCGCAATACAGAGCCGCTTCCGTCGCGACGACTGCCAACGCGGAACCCGCCAATACGGAGCCCGCCAATACGGAGCTCGCAAGCCCAGCCGTCACACCCAAGCCACGCGAGGCGGCCCCGACTGCGCCGCCCGATACCCAGATCGCCGACGCGTTGCGTCGCCAAGTGGAAGAACTTCGCGGCCAGGTCGTTCAATTGCGCAGCGACCTGGAAGACCTGACCACACGGCAAGGCGAGACCGACAACCAGTTGCGCGACCTGCGCGATGCGTTGGGAGAATAACGGCCGGTACATCCGGAACAGGAGGAACACGTGAGTATTCTTGTTATCAACGCGGGGTCCAGCAGTGTAAAGTTTGCCCTGTTCTGCTTCGAGGATCTTCAGCCCCGTGCCCGGGGACTGCTCGATTGGGCCGGTGAAGCGAATCAGGCTACCGTGAGCCTCACGCTGGCCGACACAGAGTCGATAACCAGGGCGCCGATCAGTCGGCGGTTGCATGTGCCGGACTATCGCTCAGGCGTGGTGGCGGCGCTCGAGTTGCTTGAGGAAGCCGGACTGGTCGATCAGCAGAGCCCGATCCGGGTCGTCGGGCATCGGTTGATCCACGGCGGTGAGGAAATCCGCCGGCCCGTCTGGATCGACGCCGCCATGAAGGAAGCGATTGCCCGATACGCGCATTTGGCCCCGCTGCACATCCCGGCCGGACTCGAGGCGATCGCCGCCACGGAAGCCGCCTTGCCCGACGTACCGCAGGCCGGATTGTTCGACACGGCCTTTTTTGCCCACGTGCCGCCGGCCGCGTATCTCTATCCGCTGCCTTACCAATGGTGCGAGGATTGGGGGATCCGCCGCTTCGGGTTCCACGGGATCAGCCACGCCTATTGCACGTCGCGGGCCAGTGAAATGCTCGGCAGTGACCGAAACGGCCTCCGATTGGTCATCTGCCATCTTGGCCAAGGGGCTTCCGCCACGGCCGTGCGTGGCGGTGTGGCCGTGACCAACACCATGGGCTTTACACCCTTAGAAGGTTTGCCGATGGGTACGCGATCGGGAACCATCGACCCGGGAATCTTGCTCTACGTGATGCGGGAGAAGGGCCTTTCGTTAGATCAACTCGACAAGATACTGCACAACGAGTCGGGCCTACTGGGACTGTCGGGCGTCTCGTCCGACTTTCGCCAAGTAGAAACGGCCGCCGAGCAGGGACATCCCAGAGCACAACTCGCGCTGGACGTCTACACACATCGCGTGCGCGAACTGATCGGCGCGCTGACGGTCACCTTGGGCGGGATCGATGCTTTGGTGTTCACCGGCGGGATCGGCGAAAACTCCTCACGCCTGCGGGCCGACCTCTGCCGGGGACTGGAGTGTTTGGGATTGCATCTGGATACGGTTTGCAACGACCGCTGCGATCCCGACACCGACGTGGCCACAACCGACTCCGCGGGCCGGATCCTGGTGATCCACACGCGCGAGGATCTGATGATTGCTCGCGAAGGCCGTCGCCTGCTGCTCGACAGATCATAGCCGGTCAGACGAAACCGGCGCGAAGAGACAAAAGCCCCCGGACTGCGTCCGGGGGATCCCGCCGACGCTGTCGGCGGGCTTTGACGGCAGTTTTCCATCGCAAACCGCCCTATCCCCAAACGGGGCGTCGGGGTAAAATCAGGGTTTGGATACTGGCCCTTCTTGCCTTGCTGCCGCTTGCCGTAAACCTGGACCCTGCAATATGTTACGTTATTCCACCGCCGGAGAATCACACGGGAAAGCGCTGGTCGCGCTGGTCGATGGGTTCCCGGCCGGCATCGAGTTGGACCCCGAATTGATCAATGCCGAGTTGGCTCGCCGTCAGGGAGGATATGGCCGGGGTGGTCGCCAGGCTATCGAGACCGACCGGGTCGATGTCCTCAGCGGCACCTGGCAAGGAAAGACCCTGGGCAACCCGATCGCCCTGTTGGTGCCCAACAAAGACTACAAAATCGAGCAGATGGAAGACCTCGAGCGACCTCGCCCAGGCCACGGGGATTTAAGCGGGTCGATGAAGTACCTTGGTTCGATTCGTGCCATTCTGGAACGGGCCAGCGCTCGGGAAACGACCGTTCGCGTGGCGGCCGGGGCCCTGGCCAAACAACTGCTCGACCCGTTCGGCATCAACGTCTTCGGATACGTGATCGAAGTGGGCCCCATCAAGATCGAGCCGAAACCCGGCACCCTGCAACAGCAAAAAACCCTGCGCGACAAGAGCGAGCTTTACACGCTGGACCCCGATCAGGACGAACAGATCAAACAACTGATCGACAAGGTGACCAAGGATGGTGACACCCTGGGCGGGGTGATCGAAATCCGCGTCGAGGGCGTCCCCTTCGGCTTGGGAACGCATTCGCAGTGGGACAAGAAGCTCGACGGTCGCCTGGCCCAAGCGGTGATGGCCGTTCAGGCGATCAAGGGAGTCGAAATCGGCCTGGGATTCGAGATGGCCCGACGTCGCGGCTCCGAAGTGCACGACCCGATCCAGTACGATCCCGAGCAAGCCGACACCTGCACGCTCGGTTTCACGCGTCCCACGAACAATGCCGGCGGTCTGGAAGCGGGGATGACCAACTCGCAACCGATCATCCTCCGCGCGGCCAAGAAGCCCATCAGCACGCTGGCCCGACCGTTGGAGTCGGTCAACCTGAAAACCAAACAGCCGGAAGAGGCCTCGTACGAGCGGAGCGACGTTTGCGCCGTGGCCGCCGCAAGTTGTATCCTGGAGAACGTCGTCGCCTTCGAGATCGCCCGGGCCATGGTCGAGAAGTTCGGCGGCGACAGCTTCGAAGAGATGCACGCCCGCTGGGAGCTGTTCTACGACCTTGCCCGGAAGAAGTAACCACACTCGTAGTTCGTAGAGCTTGTAGGATGAACACGGATGTTCCGATTGCACGACAGAACACGCCGACGCCTCTACTTGGCGGCCTTTTTCGCCTTGGCCGTGGCTCCCACCGTAGCGATTTTGGGCTGGTGTGCCTGGCAAAACAGGCCCGGACATGCGCAGGCCGAAGCGGACCGATTGGGTCGCGTGCTGGGCCTGGACGTCGCGCTCGATGCGTTCACGCATCCTCGACCCGGCGTCGTTGCTTACGACGGCCTGAAACTAACCGATCACGAAACGGGCCAGATGATCCTCTCTTGCCGATCCCTGACGGCAACTTGGGATGAATCGACCAGTCCCCAGGGCCAGCGTGTCCTGATCTTGACCACGGTCGAGCCGGAAATCGAGGCGTCGGCCTTCGAACACGTCGTCACGCTGTTGGATCGCATCTTGCGGCAACACAGCGGCCGGCCCGAGGTGGAAGTGCGACTGACGGCCGAACACCTCACGCTTCTCGACGAGGAAAGCCCGCAACGGCTGGTCGAATTCCAGGGATCCGTGCAGCGGCTTGCGGAAGGAACTCAGGCCGTGGCCGGCTTCCGGCTCTCGGAATCGGATGCCTCGGATCCCGTGCGCGTTCGCCTGGTGCGCAATCGTCAAACGTTACCGCCAAGCAACGGTTTCGAGTTGGATACCGGCGGAGGATCGATTCCTTGCCGCATGTTGGGCTTGGGGCTCAAAGGAATCGCAGCGCTCGGTCCCCAGGCAACGTTCCAAGGTTACGTTTGGGCCACGCAATCGCCCGGCACCGACTGGGACGCCGACGTGACCGGCCAACTTCGTGACGTGGATCTGCGACGCTTGACCGCCGACCGCCTGCCACACCATCTCGACGGCCTGGGCCAATTGACCGTCCAAGCGGCCCGAGTGCGTCAAGGAAGGCTGCAAGAGGCCTCCGGAATGCTGGTGGCCGGTCCGGGATACATCGGCCGATCGTTGATCCAAGCGGCCGTCGAGCGGCTGCAACTGAGACCAGGCACCGTAGCGAAGCAGCCGGGCGAACTTGTGCCCTACGAGCAATTGGCGTTGGCCTACTATCTCGACGCCTCGGGCATCCAACTCCAAGGACGTTGCACGGCCACGGTCCCCGGCGCGATCCTGGTCGACCAATCCGGCTGGCTACTGGGAGCCCCACAATCACAACCCCAGCCGCTGGTCGCCCTGCTGCAGACGCTCGACCCGTCCGCCACGCCGGAAGTCCCCGCCACGCACCAAACCGCCTGGCTCATCCGCCACCTACCGTTCCCACAAACGGTTTCTGCGGAAGGCGACACACGCCACCGATAGGCTCGATGTGTGCCACTGCTTCGCAGAAGCAGTGTTTCGCTCAGCAGGACAAGCAGCACTGCTTCTGCGAAGCAGTGGCACACCTTTTTCAACAGGCTGCTAGCTCCACTACAACGCACTGCGCAGCGGCCTCACGGCCGTGCTGCTGGCGGCACTGGTTTCCAGCAGCCGTTGCCAGTTTCGGGGAGAGCCCGGGGTGAGCCGGCCCAACAGTCGAGGGGCGTCGGTCCCGGTGATGGCCGTGCGGTTGGCAGGAACCTGGTCCAAGTGCAAAAGGGCAAGGATCGCGATGGCGGCCGGGCTATAGGCCTCGTCGGGAATCCCCAACTCGCCGATGCGTACGCTCGGAATCTCGCATACCCGAGCGATCTCCCTAAGTAGCATTCCATTGTGCCGACCTCCGCCGGTGACCACCACTTGATCGATTCTCGCATCTTCCGGCAGTCGCTTTCGAAGCGCCTTACCAATCGCCTCGGCCACGAAATGGGTCGCCGAACAGAGTAAATCGCGGATCGACCAACCGGACTCTACGGCCATTTGCAGCGAGTCGGTCAAAAATCGTTCCGGCGGCACGCCGCGTGGATGCCAGCGCGGCAAGGGGCGGTCGAAATAGGGATCTTTCAGCCAATGCTCGATCAACTCGTCGACCCGACGACCTTGCACGGCCATCCGCCCGCCAGGATCGAAACGATGCGATCCTTCGGTCAGCCGACGGGTAAACGCATCGAGCAAACTGGTGCCGGGGCCCACGTCGAACGAAAGAATACGCGTGGCCGGGTTGTCGATCATCGTCGGCGGCAAATAGCTCAGCCGCACGGTCCGTCCCAGATCCAAAACCACGCGATGAACGCGCGGATCCTTCAGCAAAATCCATTCGGCCAAAGGCGTAATCGGACCTCCTTGCCCGCCGCGAGCCAGATCGCGTGCAGCAAAGGCATCGATCACGTTCAACTCCGTGAGCTCGGCCACCACGGCCGGATCGCAGAGTCCCAAGCGGCCGTTCGATCCGCGACGGTCGCCGTGCCAAATACCCGGATCATGAACTCCGGCGGCCAGGACGCGACTGGGAGCGACCCCCAGCCCGGAGAGCAACTCGCCGATCAAGGAAGCGTGAACTTCGGCCAACTCACTACGGAGCATCGCGAGTGTTTCCGGCCCCGAGGCGTCGGGGCCTGTCAAGTTGGCGAACAGCCGGACCGTTTCCCGCGGAACCTCGGCCGTGGCCACCCCGGCCACGTCGACCGCCACATCCAATCCGCGCCCGTCCGCGGCGACCAATGCCGCATCGACTTGGGTACATCGGCTGCGGACCGACACGCCGACCGTCCATCGACGACCTTGGCCCGTCTGAGGCATTCGAAGTCGCGTCAGCATCGCCATCGCAGAGGCCCCGCCATTCGTGATCTCACAGTCTCGTGGTCTCACGTTAGTACTGCAGCGCTGTTGTGAGTTCTAAGTTGTGAGTTCTAAGTTGTGAGTTTTCGGTTTTTCAACGTGGGAGCGTTCAAGAACTTACAACTCATAACTTATAACTTACAACTGGACTTTTGCAATCTTTCAAACGGCATTGTGAAAATGGGCTATTTCGTGTCTAATCTCTGCGATTTCGGATGGCGCACAACGACCAGGGAGGGTCAAACCATGCCAGGTATCGTGGAGT
>SDBV01000301.1_pt1 | contig 69314 bp, 109 predicted proteins | sample 2277081 | NCBI WGS metagenome assembly SDBV01 (sample SAMN10402039, study PRJNA504765) | marine sediment metagenome | isolation source: marine sediment core GS10_PC15, 223 cmbsf | place: Arctic Ocean: Southern Knipovich Ridge | collected 2010
TACCCGTAGTACGTGCGTTACCGCACGCCACTACAGGGGGTACCTACTACCCGTAGGGGCATACCGTACGGGGCACCCCTACTACGGGTAGTACGTGCGTTACCGCACGCCACTACGGGTAGGTAAGGGCAGCGTAATGGTTGTGTAAGGGCAGCGTAAGGCCAAGGTAAAGATTAGGTAAGTGTTACGTAAGGTAAGGGTTACGTAAAATTGCTAGGTCTGCTGGCTGCTCCGTCTCCGGGTTCCGATCATCAACTCGATCGTCAATCCGAGCGGAGGGATAAGAACGACGAAACTCCTCTGCCATTCCATCAACGAGCAGTAAGAACGACGAAACTCCTCTGCCCCTCCAAAGTCCAAACAGTGAGCGGAGGGACAAACTCTTAGAGCACTTTGGAGCGCTCCAAACAGAGAAGTGTCCAGAAGAGGGGAAAAATCGGCAACTGAGGATGCCCACCCGAACATCCCTTAGTCCTACTCTGTCCCTCCGGAATTTCAAGAGCAGCTACATACACATGTGTGTGAGCGCGTATACCCGCATGTGTATGGAGAATGTACTATATTTCTTGAGGGGAAGAGTAGTAATAAGAAATAGCGATCTCAGAGTATCTCTGTTGGGCATCGTTCCCTCATCTCGCTCTTTTGGATCGGTTTTTGCCCTTAGTCCCCTCCAAAGCGGACTAACAAATGACCACTCACGATCCTCAGTTGCCGATTTACGTTTCTCATACGTTGCGGAGCGACCTCCCCTCAGAATTCACAGAATGATCTTGCGCCGAGCGCAACATCAGCGTAGGCTCTCACTCATGGCTGAAGAAAAGAGAAACCCCCCGAAGAGAGTGATGACGGAGAAGAGGAAGGAACTCTTCCTGGAGTACCTCGCCGAGTTCGGACTCGTCACCCTCGCGTGCAAGCACGCCTCTCCCCACGCACCGGCCGGAGCGACGAAGACCTTCTACAACGAGCGCAAGAAGGATCCCGTCTTTCGGCAGCGCTGGGAGGACGCCATCGAGCATGCGGACGAGCTCATCCTCAAGGAGATGCACCGTCGGGGCCTCGTGGGCTGGCAGGAAGAGACTCAGTGGGGCTCCGTCACTCGGTACTCGGACAAGCTTCTCGAGATCTACGGGAAAGTCAAGTCGTCCCGCATCCGCAACGCCCTGGGCTCCTCGAAGGTGGAAGTCACAGGGATCGTCACCCAGGCCGATCTCGGTCTCGGTTCTCTCACTCCCGAGTCTCAGGAACTCCTTCGTCAGATCCTCGAGAACGAACAGCGCAAAGATGGTCTTGCCGAGTAGGAAGTGTCCTCATTGCAAGAAACTCATCGAGATCCCAGATGCGCCGATCTACAAGGGACGGGAATACTGCAGCGACGATTGCGCCATAGATGCCTACCTCTGTGAGCGATCTCAGGGACTGGAAGACTGATGAGGATCAGACCGTCTGCAAGTGCGTCGAATGCGAAGAATCCTTCCTCGGCCGTCGGGACAGGGTCATCTGCAAGGAATGCCATGATGTGGTCTGATGCGTGACTACTGCTGCAAGTGTGGCCGTACGGTGGACGGTAATAGTGGCTACACCAAGAACGGACACACATACTGCCTATCCTGCAACTCCGACCTGCGGTCGGAGAACGTCGGCCGTCGGGGTTGGCGCGAATAGAAAACGAGCATGAAGTGTAAACGATGTTTCATCATCATCAAGCAGTCCCTCTGGGGCTGGGGTGACTGGTACATCACGTCCGAGCGGGGTCCGTACTGCACCGAGGAGTGCATGCAGAAGGCCAAGGACATGGAACAGCTTTTCAGATGAACCACAAGAGGAAACGACCGAGGAAGCAGTCAGTGGGGTGCCCCTGCTGCCGCATCCTGAAGAACAACTCCGCAGCCCGCACCAGGCCCAAGGACCGGGAGATCGGGTCTGCAGAGTGGGCTGATGAGATGGGACTGTCAGTTGATCGGGTTCAACAGTCGAGGGACGAACTGGCGAACGGAGAGTGGGTGACTCTCGAAGAGTACCGACGACTGAACAAGATCACGAACTATCCTCGCACCAATGGCTGACGATCCCTCACAAGAAGATCTGATCCAGGAGGCTATGCGGAACCCGACCGTTGCTCTCAGGCAACTGGAACGGATCCGGTGTGAGGGATCTCTACTCGAGTTCGTGAAGGCTGCGTGGCACTGCCTCCATCCCGGCGAGCCTTTTGTGAGTGGGTGGGCAATCGAAACCATGGCTGCCCACCTGGAGGCGGTCTCAAACGGGACCATCGATCGTCTACTGATCAACGTGCCTCCTGGGTTCTGCAAGTCCATGCTCGTGAACGTGTTCTGGCCGGCGTGGGAGTGGGGTCCCCAGGGGAACGATCACTACAAGTACATCTCAGCGTCCTACGAGAAGGGGCTGGCGACTCGAGACCTCATGTACTGCCGCGACCTCATCAAGTCGGAATGGTACCAGGCACACTGGCCGATAGTCTTCAAGGCGGATCATGACGGGAAACAGGAGTACTCGAACTCGGGCCGTGGTTGGCGATTTGCTGCCTCGGTGGGCAGTGGTCTTACTGGTCGCCGTGGTCATCGTTTCATCATTGACGATCCCCATTCGGTTGGTCTGGCGGAGTCTGAAGCTGAGCGGGCGACTGCTCGTTTCTGGTTTACTGAGACGACGCCGACTCGGTTCATAGATCAGAAGCGACCGGTCTACGTGATCATCATGCAGAGACTTCACGAACAGGACATCTCCGGTCTCATCGTCAACAAGTTGGCGGACAAGCAAGACTGGACCTCGCTGGTGATTCCGATGGATGCGGACATCGAACACCGGAGTTGGACCACCGTTCCCTCGAGCTTCGGCGAACCGGCCCTCATGAGACGCGTCAAGACCGAAGGGGAGCCGATCCCGGCCTACGTCCCGGATGAAGAGAACGGAGTCCTCATGTGGCTTCAGGACCCCCGTACGGAAGACGGTGAATTGGCCTGGCCCGAGAGATTCGACGAACAGTCGGTAATCGACATGAAGTACATGTTCCGGGCCGAGGGCGGATCCTATGCGGAGGCTGCCCAGCTGAACCAGCGACCTGTTCCTCGGGGTGGCGGCATGTTCCGCAAGGAACACTTCAAGATGATCGATCAGGTGCCGGAGGACGTGGTCCAGTGGGTTCGTGGCTACGACCTCGCAGCGACGGACAAGGCGAGGGCAGCCTGGACCGTTGGCTGCAAGCTCGGCAAGATGAAGAACGGTGGGATCGTGATCGCTGACGTGGATCGCTTCCGGGCGGGACCTGCAGAGGTCGAGGCGAGGATCTTGGCTGCGGCGGAGCGGGATGGGCACAACGTGTGCATCTCGATCCCTCAGGATCCGGGACAGGCGGGGAAGGCTCAGATCCGGGCCCTGGCGATTCTGCTTCACGGATACAACATCCGGTTCACCCCTGAGTCGGGCAGCAAGGAGAACCGAGCGATTCCGATCGCAGCCCAAGTGGAAGTGGGCAACGTCTACATGGTTCGTGCCGAGTGGAACGATACCTTCCTGGCTGAGGCGATGCTTTTCCCGAACTCAGAATACCTGGACCAGATCGACGCTCTCTCCAGAGCATACCACCAGCTGATCATCGCCAACGGACCCCGGCTCGCCACGACCCCTGGTCGGATGATCCGGTATTCATGAGATTTTCTTCTAGCCAGGGAGATGGTCGCCAGGCTATGATCGGGACAATCAGCAGCGGCCTCAGCACTACATCTTCGTCCCTCCGCGGACAACTCATCAACGCACGGGCCACGTGTTGAACCACATGCAGATCTACCTCCTCACTTTTCCCGGCGGAAAAAAGTACATCGGCCAGACGATCCGATCGCTGGCGCAGCGGCTGAGGGAACATCAGAACGGGGACACCATCACGAGTTCCGCGTGGGCCAAGCATGGGGATCCCGATGTGCAGATCCTGGCTACGACTGACTCACAGGAAGACCTCGACCGTCTCGAGATCCACTACATCGCAGAATTCGATACGATTGCACCCAATGGGTACAACCTGGCACTCGGAGGCCACGGCTGTAGTGAAGAGACTCGTAGACGGATGAGTGAATCCAACAGAGGCAGGATACTCTCCGAAGAGCACAAGGCGAAACTGTCTACTGCCCAGATGGGGAAAAGACATTCTACAGAGACTCGTGAGAAGATATCCAAGTCCACTCTGGGGAAGAATCTTGGAAACAAACATGGTGTTGGCCATGTACGCAGCCCAGAACACCGGGCTGCGATTGGGAAAGCCAGTCGGAATAGAGTCTACACTCCCGAACTCCTGGCAAAGATGAGAAAGGCCCAACAGAGTCGGACCAGTTACGGCAGTCGGACCTGGACTCTGGAGCAACGAGCTCGGATGTCTGAGAAGTTGAAGGCGAACAATCGGACTGTGACACCTGAACAAAGAGCAGCCCACTCGAAGAGGATGCGTCGGCTGCACGCTGAGGGACGGTACAAGTGAGCAAGCGCACGAGACGCGACAACCGGAAGATCCGTAAGCAGAACCTCGCTGTTCTGGATCCGAACATTCGCGCGGGACACCCGACTCCGCAGCCCACGGACACGGTCGGATCTCCCGGCGTCGCGGTTTTTGGGGGTGCGGTCGTCAACAACGAGAAAGACTCACGACTTCAGGGAATTCAGAAGTACACGTCCTACTCGGACATGCTCGCGAACACGAGTATAGTCGCGGCGGGAGTCCGATTTTTCATAAACATGGTCAGCCGGGCTGGGTGGCACGCGGAACCGGCGGATGACAGCGCCGAGGCAGCAGAGAAGGCAGAATTCGTCACGGATGTCATGCACGACATGCTCACTCCGTGGCACAGGATCGTGAGACGAGCGGCGATGTACTGCTTCTGGGGGTTCTCCATCCAGGAGTGGACTGCGAAGATCAGAGAGAAGGACGGACTGATCGGTCTCCTCGATATTGAGCCTCGGGCTCAGAAGACGATCGAGAAGTGGGACCTGGACGTGGCTGGTCGGGTCCTCGGGGTGGTCCAGCGGAATCCGCAGAACGGTCAGGAGGTCTACCTCCCTCGGGAGAAGATCGTCTACACGGTGGACGACACGCTGAACGACAGCCCCGAGGGGCTGGGTCTGTTCCGGAACCTGATCAAGCTCTCGGTGAAGCTGGAACGGTACGAGCTTCTGGAGTCGTGGGGCTTTGAGACGGACCTTCGAGGCATGCCCATCGCTCGTGGGCCCTTCACGGCGATGGAAGAAATGATCACCAATGGTACGCTGACCCGGGCTCAGGCCACGGCGCTCCAGCAGCCGATGCTCGACTTCATCGAGTCGCACAACCGGAACCCCGAACTCGGGATGCTTCTGGACAGCGCAACGTACTCCACGGCTGACGAGCGCAACGCTCCCTCTGCCGTGCGTCAGTGGGACGTCGAGATTCTCCAGGGGGAACCCCAGGGACAGAAGGAGGTCGCTGCAGCAATCGAACGGATCAACCGTGAGATGGCGCGGGTGCTCGGCGTTGAGCAGATGCTGCTCGGAGGAGACTCCACGGGCAGCTTTGCGCTGGCGAAGGACAAGTCCCAGTCCTTGGGCCTCATTATCGACTCCTGCCTTCAGTCTGTGCGAGAGACGATGGAGAAGGATCTCCTTCGGCCGATCTGGGACCTCAACAACTTCGATCCGAAGCTCAAGCCGACCTTCGTCATCGAGAAGGTCCAGTATCGCGAGATCGAGCAGGTCGTCAACGCTCTCGAGACCCTGGCCCGTGCCGGTGCACCCCTGGCTCCGGACGATCCGGCCATCAACGAGATCAGAGAGCTGATTGGTCTCTCGGAGCAATCCGATCCGGTCATGATGGATCCCGATCTGACCCTCGGCGCTCCGAAGGAGCCGAAAGATGTCGAGTAGATCTGTCAACATCATCGGCGGAGATTCCGTACAGAATCGTCAGCAGGTCGAGGTTGACAGTTTCGACAACGCGCTGGTGGTCATAGATGCGGCGCATGCGAACATTCATCGTGGGGCTATGTTCAGTGCATCGGCATCGGAAGAGATCGCCGTGGGTGGTATCCTCGACTGGCTCTTGCGGGTGCCTGCCGGAGAATCAGTACACATCGAGTTCTTCGCCTCGGTCGAGCATTCCATGCGGGGTTTTTTTTTCGAGGCTCCAACGACGACAAAGGATGGCCTATCACTCCTCTCCCACAACCGGAATCGGTCCTCAGCTCTCACCCCCAATCTGTTGGTCTTCACAGCACCCACCGTCACGGACGATGGTCAGCTGCTGATGGATTATTTCATGGGTGGGGGCAACAGGACCAGTGCGAGTGGTGGTGAAAGATCTCCTAAGAATGAATGGGTCCTCTCACCAGGAGACTACCTGCTCCGCATCTCCAACACCACGATCACCCCAGGAATCATCGGTCGCGCTGGGCTCCTCATCGACTTCTACGAACCAAACCAGATCTCTCAACCCAGGTAACACCCCATGGCCGACAACAGCATAGTCCTCAAGCGTCAGGAAGGCGCAGACAGAATCTCAATCATTTCCGCCAAGGCCATTGCGGCAGATGACATCCTGCTCACTGGACTCGGATCATCCTTTCAGCACGTTCATGTTCAGATCCGAATGTTTGACGCGGGTGGGGTCGAGATCCTCGACTCGGCTGGGACCTGTACGCTCACCAGCATGGGGCCGGGAGGAACCAGCTCTCTGACTCTGGCCTTTGAACCCTTCAGTTCGGCCATCGATCTGACCGGCCCTGTCAGCAAGACGGCGGTCCGCCCAGTGGAGGCGATCCGCGGTGTCCTTGCAGCGGAAGTTCTCGCCATCACCTGGCAGTTGATCGTCACTTTCTACAAGAGCTGATGGCTGTCGTTTCCACATTCACCCAGCGTGCGCATGGTGCTATCCAGACTGTTAGATCTGATGACGCTGCGCCCACGGACAGTGTTGATATGACTCTACCTGAAGCTCTCCTGCCCCACAGTTTCCTTGGTATCAAGATGTTTGACTCCGGAGGAGCCGCCATACTTGCCGGTGCTGAGACTGGAGAATTCACAGTCGCACTGGCAAGTGATGTCAATCCGGCTCTCGAGTCTCCCCTTGGCAGTGTCCAGAACGCTGCTGCGCTGACACAGGTCGATTTCGCTGGACCCATGCGTCGCATTAGGGTTGTGGTCTCCTCTGCACTGTCTGCTGGAGTGAGCATCTGGAGAGTGGACATCCAGTCCTTCCTGTCATGACACTTCCGAAAGCATACGGAGGAGATGGAGAAACCACCTGGTTCGATGGTGCTGGAGCGCCGAGTGTCAGTCTTGGTGCGAATGGTGACTACTATCACAACACCACTAACGATGACATCCACAAGAAGGATGCTGGTTCGTGGTCGATTGTAGGTAGTTTCGATTCTGATAGTGGCGGTGACATGACTGCGGCTACCTACGATCCAGCGACTGTCGAAGAGCAACTCGTGGGCGAGACAGCAGCGCAGACACTCTCCAACAAAACATTGACCGAACCACTCACAGAGTTCATCCAAGACGACTCGGGAGGTTTTGACGCTCACGCTGCCGAGTTCTTGGCAAGCACTTGGGCGTTTGGGGGCGTACCTACGGCACAACCCAATGCGTGGGTTGGCATCGGAGGTTCACAGTTCGCCATCGCAGCAGTCGAGGCACGCGGCACAGGAAGCAATGTCTCGCTTTATCTCATACCGAAGGGTGTTGGCCAGATTGCGGTCTTCGGTAGAGGTTCGATCATGACCATATTCGCTATCACGGGAGAGACCACGGCGATCGGCAGGTTGAACGTCCTCCAAGGTGGAGAGACTGCCGGAGTGCGGGTGCCTGTGGGACTAATCGCTCAAGATGCGCGCAACTTCGGCAATGGTGATGCGTTCTGGGCCGCACTCGACATCGCAAGCGACCGGGGAGGAGATCTCAGTCTTCTTGCGACCAAGGGTGCACAGACTGTACCTCGGCGTGGTGATCTCAATCTCGCATCTGCTGGTGGTGATGTCAACATCGAATCAACCGAGCAAGATGTCAACATCGCTGCTCTTGTTACAAACATCGACGGCTCTCTACTTCTGCGACATACGGCAGCCGAGAACGACGATCATGCTGCTGAGATCGTCTGTGATGCGTCAGGATTCTCTGATGTCAAGGCTCTTGACGTTGATTACATCACAGGAGCACAATCCGCTGGTGAGGACGAGTCAATAATCCTTGTCAATGTAGACGACACTCTGGCCACAGGTGGTGTCGTGACAGCCCTAGAGATGCTGGGTACAGAAGGTGGTGCGAAACTCGTTGGCCTGCACGCCGGAGCCTTGGTTCATCCGATTGAGCAGCTAAGTGGTGTATTTTCCAATGCAGATTCCGTTCTCGACAATGCTGTAGATGTGACCATCGCTCTTTCTAGCGGTGGCGCAGGCAACGTCTCGGTGTTCGAGAACGATGACGAAACGATAACTGTCGGAGAAGCGACCAAGTTCGAAGAGATTGAGTTTCTTCTTGGCACCCCGTCCAGCGGAGGTGGGATTGCTCCGACATTCGAATACAGCACAGGGGTAGGCACGTGGGCGTCATTCGGCCCGGTTGACGGTACTAACGGTCTGCGCAACACTGGCGTGGTGGCGTGGATGGATAGCGATATCTCCAGTTGGGCCGTGGGTACAGGGTCGGAATATCTGATTCGTATTACTCGTACTCGCAATGTCCTGACCACAACTCCCATAGTTGACAAGATTCAGATCGCCGTTGGTGTCGAGTTCTCGTGGAACAAGGACGGAGACATCGTATGCAACTCTCTGGTCTCTGACATCATCTCCAATGTGACGCTCAACCCTAACACAGGCGCAACACCAGTTATCGATTGGCATGTAGGCAACATCCAACGTATGACTCTGACTGCCGCAACCACACCAACATTCACTAATCCTACTGGACCTGCATTTCTCTCGATAGAGGTGGTTCAGGGGGGTGTTGGATCGTTCACTGTCACTTGGCCAAGCACAGTGCGGTGGCCCGGAGGAGTTGCTCCCACCCTTTCCACCGCCGTAGGGGCTGTCGATATCGTTGATTTCAGATGGAACGGCACCAACTACGACGGATCCTTCAACCTCAACTACTCCTGACTAACACATGGCAGTCATCGAAACACTCACCATCGGCAGTGACACCTACAGCGTGTACTCGCTGACGTCGCCCAACGCGGTGGCCGACACGACCACCTTCTGGAACGGAAGACTGGGTGCGGAGAAGACCGCCTGGGACGCAGCAGTGGCTGCGGCGGCCGACGACGAGAAGCGAGCCCTCGTGGCGGCTGCTGACTGGATCGACCGAGCCCTCAACTTCACCGGCACAAAGACGGTCGCGGCCCAACCCCGTGCCTGGCCCCGGGATAACGCGACCAACTGCGGCCTCTCTGTCGCGGCAGGCACAACCCCGGACGACCTCTTCCGTGCTCAGGCCTGGCTCGCTGGGTTCATCCTGGTGGACAACGACGCCGTGACGTCGGAGGGCGAGGGATCGAACGTGAAAGCTGTCGGTGCAGGAACAGCAAACGTGAAATTTTTCCGTCCAACAGACGGCACTGTCTCGGACGTACGACTTCCTCAAGTGGCTCACGACTACACCGTCTGCTATACAGAGGCATCCCTTTCTGGCGGACTCGGCGGTGCTACGTCTTCTGGGACCAACACCAGTTCCAGCTTCTGTGAGAAGGATTTCCGCCTCAATGAAGGTCTCGCGTGAACCACTACGTCTACAGGATCGATCGTCCGAGCAAGGGAGAGTGGTACATCGGGATGCACCAATGTGAGGGTCCTCCCGTCCTGGACACAAAGTACATGGGCAGTGGAACACAGTCCTCACCGATGATCATGGCCCACCCCGAGGAGTTCATCAAGACGATCCTGATGATCACTGCCACCAGGGCCAGTGCAGCCAGGATCGAAGCAGCTCTGGTCCCGATAGAACGTGTTGACGACGATCCCCTGTGTCTGAATCTGTGCGCTGGGGGTGGGAACAGTAGGGAGATGTCTGAGGAAACTCGAGCGAAGATGAGCGTCGCAGCGATGGGCAACACAAACACTCTTGGATTCCGACATTCAGAAGAATCCCGAGACAAGATGTCGAAAGTTAGGGTGGGTGTTCCAATCCACACCTTGGAGTCTCGGGCCAAGATCAGTGCTTCCAACCGACGTAGAAAGTATTCTGCGGAGACCCTCCAGAAGATGCGAGTAGCCAATCTTGGTAGAGTGCACACTGAAGAATCAAGAGCCAAGATGAGAGTTGCCAACATTGGCAGGAAACACACTGAGTTATCCAAGGCCAAGATGCGTCAGGCCAAACTTGGAACCACTCACTCTGAGGCCACCAGGGCCAAGATGCGTGAGTCTCAGAGACTTCGCCGGCAAAGAGAGAAGGTCTAACGTGGGCAACAAACTTTTCGGAGTCGACATCTCGAAACTCATCAAGGACAACATCGGCCCAGGTGTGAACGACGCCACGCTGATCAAGGTCACGCCGGGCACTCGGACCCCTGGACAACTGACCGGCGGAACTCAGCCCACAACGGTCACCCACGCCTGCAGGGGGTTTCTCGACGTCCTCACCCGCAACCGGGTGGATGATACACTCACTGAGGAAGGCGACGTCCTCATCGCCCTCCTCGGAGACACGATCGATGGGGGAGCCGTTGTGCCAGCCCCGGGCGATCGTGTCACAATCCTCGGCACAACTTACAACATCGTCATAGTCAATGTAGATCCGGCACAAGCGGTCTACAGCTGCCAAAGCAGAAGCGAGTAACTCATGGTTCAGAAATTCAACGAGCCGATCATGGTCACTGAGATCCAGGATCGTCTTGGCAACATCATCGACCTGGCAGACATCGCCAGCAACAGCGCCGATCTCATCGCTGCGGAGGCCGATGTCGCTACTCTCCAGACTGAGATGTCAACTGCCCAAACTGACATCACCAATCTGGAAGCTGCTCCCGGCACCGCTGTCGTTGGCTCCGCCGCAGAATCGGTCGCCACCATCGAACAGCAGAAGGTCCAGAAGGTCACTCTGACGCTGACCGCCCTGGTGATGAACATCACTGCGGTTCTGGACTACGGCTCTGTGGCCTTTGCGGACCTGCCCGACTCGAACCTCCTGTTCCTCGGATGTGAGGCGGACATCGTTGTCACCAAGGGCAACGCGTCCACCGGCATCGAAGCTGCTGTCGATCTCGACATGGCCATCGGCACGGTCGCCGCGTCGCAGGTCACGTTGGTCTCCGTCCTGGAAAACATCCTCAAAAAGATCGACATCGACGCGGATACCCTGACTCCGGACTTCAACGGCCACTCCTCGGAGGCCACGACCATGCCGCTGCTCATCCAGGACGGCGCGACCAACAAGCTGTTCATCAACTGCGGCCTGCCGGTGGGCATCACGGTGGACGACACCCTGACGATGACCGGCACTGTCACGATTTTCTACATCGAGCTCGGCAACGTCACGAGCTGATCCCTTTTCTGGTACCACAAGGAATTCTTCAATGGCCCTACACCAACATCAGACTACTCTGATCCCCTACCTCGAAGACGCGAACAGCGTCGCTCCGGGTGCTGGCGACGCCGGCACCGCCGTGGATCGTCAGTTCCACACAGTCCAGCGAGTGCGCATCGTCCTGACCGACGTTGTGGTCTCCATCACGGCAGCTCTCGACTACGGCAGCGCACAGCTCATGTCGTTCGGCGACAAGAACATCATGATCCTGTCCTGCGAGACGAACGTCGAGATGACCAAGGGCAACCTGTCCACCGGCATCGTCGCTGCGACGGACATGGATGTGGCGCTCGGCTCCGCTCCGGCGACGGCTCAGACCCTTGCCACCACGATGATCGACATCATCGAGAAGCAAGACGAAGACGCTTCGGACCTGACTCCCGCTGCGCTCTACGACACACACGCCCAGGCGACGGCTGCGACTCCGATCAAGCTGGCCGACACGGCGCTGCTTGGCGTCTACTGGAACATCGGCCTCCCGACTCCGGTGACCGTCGACGACACGGTCAGCCTGACGGGCACCGTGGACCTGGTCTACATCGACCTCGGCAACGAGAACAGCTGATGGCTGACGTCCTCGATCCGGCAGAGAGGCTCCGAGCACTCGTGGCTGCGCAAGCTCCACGGATTGCGTCGGGGTTCTCTCTGCTGGTTCGTGACATCAAGAACGACATCGACCTCGGCACCATCTCGGACCTACTCGAGCGAGGACGCTTCGAGGAGGCTCTCACGGAGGCCCTACGGCGCGCACCTGGACTTGGTGGGCTGTACACCGAGGCGTTCATAGCTGCCGCCAAGGATACTGCTGAGTTCCTCAACAAGCATCTCGAGTTCCTCATCGTCGATTTCGATCAGACGAACCCCTTCGCCATGCAGATCGCGAGGGACAACCAACTCCGGTTGGTCCGTGAGTTCACTCAGGCCCAGGCGCGTGCGACCCGCGAGGCGATCGTGGAGGGCATCCGCACCGGCGCCAACCCCATCCAGCAGGCCAAGAACTTCCGTGACTCCATCGGTCTGACTGAGCACCAGGTCAGAGCGGTGAACAACTACAAGCGTCTCCTGAGCGAAGGTGACAAGGCTGTCTTCGACCGGGCCCTTCGGGACAAGAGATTCGACTCTGTCGTCCGCAGAGCGATTGAAGACGGCAAGCCTCTGACCCGTACACAGATTGACCGCATGGTCAGTCGCTACCGGGAGCGGTTCATCGACTTCCGAGCCAGGACCATCGCTCGCACGGAGGCCCTCGGGAGTGTCCACTCCGGGAACCTCGCCATGTACGAACAGGCCATCGCCGCTGGCCTCGATCCCGCCAGTCTCTCCGAGGAGTGGAACACTGCTCTTGACGAGAGAGTTCGTGGTTCGCACTCCTCCATGCACCGCCAGATTATCAACTTCGGAGAGATGTTCGTCTCCGGCCGGGGTAACATCACTCGTCACCCGGGAGGCTTCGGAGTTGCAGAGGAAGACATCCAATGTCGATGTGCCGTTGGAACCCGCATCCGCGAACTCGCTCCTGTACCGGGCCTATCTGTTGAGTTCCTGTAGGGAATTCTCAAATTTTCTCTTTCGCTCGCCACGAGACCGAGCGTAATATCAGACTCGTCTTTATGACCAAGCAACTGCAGACCTCCACAATCCTGAAAGTCGATGAGTCCCTCGGGCTCGTTTTCGGCTTCGCCATCATCTGCAAGGAGGACGGCGAAGATCACTTCGACCTCCAGGGCGATCACATCCCTGAGAGCGTGATGCTCGAGGGATCGTTCGACTTCGCGAAAAACTCTCGCGTCGCGAAAGAGATGCACGAGGGCGAGCAGATCGGGGACATCACCTTCATGTTCCCCCTGACATCCGAAATCGCCGATTCGCTGGACATCCAGTCCAAGCGCAACGGGCTCCTCATCGCGATGAAGCCTGACTCCCAGGAAGTCCTGAAGAAGTTCGCTGACGGCGAATACACAGGCTTCTCCATCGGCGGCAACTGCAACAACGTGCCTCTCTCATGATCGACGACAACGGCAACATCATCAAGAGCGTGCTCACGTCCCTGACCCTGGACGAGATCTCAGCTGTCGACCATCCGGCCCAAGTCGGAGCCCGCATGTCCATCATGAAGAGGTCTCATCTGAAGGACGACAAAGACAAAGACGGCAAGAAGAAAAAACCCTTTGGCAAGCGAGCCCTCCTGCTCACGGCTACCGACGGCCACACGCACACTCTTATCGACGAATCCGGCCCCGGTGCCCGTTCCATCGTGGGCGACACCTCGTGGACGGCTGGCCCCGACGGGATGCATCACTCTCACCCCTGGGTCCGCAATCCGGAAACTGGGGCGTTCGCCATCGGCGAGGCCAACGGCCACACTCACAATACACTGATCGACGCGTCTGCGGATACGGCGATCAGTCTCGAAAAGGCCAAAGCTGGGGCACCCGACCCCGCCAAGACCTCCAAATCCAACTCGGGTGATTCCACCGCCGATTCTTTCGGCAACGTTCAACAAGGTACAACCATGTCCGAAAAGAACGATCAGACTGCCGAACTCGAGGCGGTCGCCAAGCAACTCGTCGAGATCACCAAGCGTGCTGAGCGCGCCGAGTCGGTCTCTGAGTTGAACGATGCCCAGCGCGGCATCTTCAAGTCCCTGGACGAGGAGGCCCAAGAGGCCTTCCTTGCCCTCACCCCGGAGCAGCGCGAGGCGCAAGTGGCAAAAGCTGCCGAGGCCAACGCGGTGGTCTACACCGATGCCGAAGGCACCGAGTATCGCAAGAGCGACGACCAGCGAATGGTCAACCTCGCCAAGCGTGCCGATGCCGAGCGCGATCTGCGCGTGAAGGGTGAGGAGCTCGCGAAAGCGGCCAATCTCTCCAAGCGTGCCGAAGGCTTCGAGCACATCACGGGTGGTGTGGAAGCTGCGACGCTGATCCTCAAGGGGATCGACCTGCTGCCGGAGGCCGACCAGGCCCCGGCGATCGAGGCTCTCAAGGCGCAAGACGCTGCGATGGCTCAGGCGTTCGTTCGCAAGGGCACCTCCGAGGTTCCCAGCGGCGACGACAGCGTGCTGGACGGTATCGCCAAGGCGATCCTTGTGGCTCAGCCCACCCTTTCCCCGGAGCAGGCCATGTCCAAGGCTCTGGCAACCCCTGAAGGCAGCGTGGCTTACAGCAAGTCGCTCGGCTTCTGATCCCAAGGAGATCCTCTCATGGCAACCTCTCAAGCAGTCAAGCTCATCTCTGGCAACACCGGATCGGCCGTCGTGGTCTACCGTCTTGTCACCCTGGCGTCGGATGGTTTCTACGACCACACCGGCGCTGATGGCGGACCCGATGGCGTCGCGGCCGAAACCGTGGCGACCGGCGGTCTCGCCTTTCCCCTGGCCCTCCCCAACGGCGCGGTCGTGAAACTCGAGTGTGGCGGCACCGTCACAGCTGGTGGGCGTCTCGAATCGATGGCGGCTGGCAAGGTCCAGGACTACGCTGGTTCCGTCGGTGCGTACTTCGTGGGCAAGGCTCTCGAGGCCGGTGTCGACGGCCAGATCATCTCTGTCCTCTTCACGGTCGAGCTCGACCAAGTCGCCTGATCATCTGATCGCAACAAAAAGGAGCATCAACAATGCCTTTCTCTCAACCGTCGCGGTCTGACGTTCATGTCAACGGTCCGCTCTCCAGCATCTCTCTGGCATTCATCCAGAGCCAGGATGCTTTCATCGCCGACCGGGCCTTCCCCCGGATCGCCGTCGCGAAGCAGTCCGATCTGTACTTCACGTACGATCGCGGCTACTTCAACCGTGCCGAGATGGAGAAACGTGCCCCGGGCGCGGAGTCCGCAGGTGCGAACTACTCCATCAGCACGGACAGCTACGCTGCCGACGTGTGGGCCCTGCACCGGGACGTCGCGGACCAAATCCGCGCCAACGCCGACAGCCCCATCTCGCTCGACCGCGAAGCCACCGAGCTGCTGACGCTCCAAGGTCTTCTCCGCAAGGAGAAGGAATGGGTCGACAACCACTTCGGAACTGGGGACTGGACCACCGAGGTCACCGGTGTCTCTGGTGCTCCTGGTGCAGACCAGGTCCAGCGTTGGGACGAGGCGGCTTCGACTCCGATCGAAGACGTCCGCACCGGCATCCGTGCCGTGCATCGCAGCACGGGTTTCCGGCCCAACAAGATGGTCCTGGGCCGCGAGGTCTACGATCAGCTTCTGGACCACCCCGACATCGTCGGTCGTCTTGACCGTGGCCAGACCTCCGGGCCGGCCATCGTCATGCGGGACGCCCTCGCTGCTCTCTTCGAGCTCAGCGAGATCCTCGTCATGGACGCGATCGAGAACACCGCCAAGGAGGGGTTGACCAACGTCCACGCCTACATCGGCGGCAAGAACGCTCTGCTGATCTACGCGGCCCCGAGCCCGGGCCTCATGATCCCCTCGGCCGGCTACACGTTCACGTGGAGCGGGCTGCTTGGTGGGGGTGCCCTGGGCACGCGCATCTCGCGCATGCGGATGGAGCACCTGAAGGCTGACCGTCTCGAGATCGAGATGGCCTTCGACCAGAAACTGGTGAGTGCCGACCTCGGCTACTTCTTCCTGACCGTGGTCAACTGATCTCGACGCAGCCTTCCGGAGTCACAGTGCGAACCTCCGGAGGGCTGCCCCTCCCTCTACCCAACCCCCACACGTACACCATGGCCAAGATGCGACACTGGAAACAACGATTCGACTTCGACGCTGACCTCGTCTTCCGAAAGAGGATGGTCATCAGAGGATTCGGTGTGGAAGTCGCCCAAGCTGGCGACCCGGTTCCTCAGGCGATGAAGGACCACTTCGGCAAGAACCGCATGCGGATCTGGTGGGAAGGTGGCTTCATCGCCATCAACACCGTCGAAGCTCCTGGGGGATCACAGGTCGTCGTCCACGTTGGCGGTGGGTATTACGACGTCACGCGTGACGGCGAGACCACCCGCATTCGGGGCAAGAGCAACATCCCAGTTCCGTTCTGATGGCAGTCAACCCCCAAATCACCCTGGTTGTCACAGCTCTGGAAGTGTTCACCGAGAACCTCATCCGGAAGATGGCCCTGGACGTGGTCGCCAACCTCCGCAAGGCCGGGGCCGAGGGCGGCACGCCGGTCGATACGGGGTGGGCTCGCGCCAACTGGATCCCCTCCATGGGTGGCGAACCGGCGTCCACACCCTCTGGTACGCAGGAATCAGTTGATACTGCCGAAGCAGCAACCCAGGTCGGCATCGGTTCCCTCCTGGGGTACAAGTTGCTGCTCGGTCCAGTCTTCATCACGAACAACGTTCCGTACATCCTCAAGTTGAACGACGGGCACTCCGGTCAGGCTCCTGTGGGCTTCGTCCAGGCAGCGATCACTGCCGCAGTGGCAATGAACGCGGCATGACGAGTGTCACACTCAACGAGGCACGCGAGGCCATCTACCAGCGCTGGGTCGACAACGTCCCAGCAGGGATCGGCGTGAATTTCACATTCGCGAGCGAGAAGTACACCCCACCCACAGACGCTCCGTGGGCACGACTCACAGTTCTACACGAGCAGGGTGGGGCGCCCACCCTGGGTCCTCCCGCGAGTCAGAAGCGCAAGTTCACTCGCCAAGGGAGGGTGCTTGTTCAGGTGTACGACTCGGTTGACCAAGGAACCCGAGCATTGGACTTGCTTGCTGACTCGGTTCGTGATATCTTCGAAGGCACCCAATTCAGTGGGCTGTACTTCATCAGCGCAGACATTCGGGAAAGCGGACAGGACGGAGAGTGGATGCAGCTCATCGTGGACGCTCCCTTTCAGTACCAAGAAACAAAGTAGGAAAAACCCATGGCACGTTCACTCACCAACAATCTCGGGATGGCAGTTGCCATCGAAGCGAGCATCGGCGTCCTACCTGCCACTCCTCTGTGGGTGGACCTGGAGCCCAACTCGGTCGGGTCCTACGGTCCCGAAGTCACCACGGTTCCCCGGAACCCCATCAGCAACACTCGTCAGGCCCAGAAGGGTTCCGTGACGGACAAGGACTCGAGTGTGGAGTGGGAAGGCGACCTCACCAAGCACCACGCCCTCACCTTCATGGAGGGCTTCATCTTCGCCAGTCGCCAGAACGCGGCAATCATCGCCAGGGTCCAGGCTGGCTCGGACTACGAAGATCTCGCCGCTGTTGCAGCCACCGACAATTTCACCCACAGTGCGCTCTCGGCTGCTCTGGTTACCGGATCTCTGATCAAGACTCGGGGTTTCGCGAACGCTGCCAACAACGGTCTCTTCGCAGTCAAGACTGGTGGCACCACGACCTCCACACTCACGGTGGCGGGAGCGCTGGTGGACGAGACCCCGACGATCGCGTCTGGTGCTCGGATGGACATGTGCGGCTTCCGATTCACGGACCTGGTCTGGACCGACGCCACCAAAACGCTGTCCTCAGTTCTGATCACCGAAACGACCATTGGCCTCTCACCTGGCCAACAGATCAAGGTTGGCGCAGGTGGCCTCGACTTCGCCAACGGTGTCATCACGGCTCGGGTTGTCAGCGTGGCCTTGGGTGCCATCGTCCTGGACAAGATCGAGAATGTTGGTGCCGGCACCCTGGACGGAGGCGGCGACGAGACTGGCACGGCGGTCGACCTGCTCTACGGTCCGTTCGTGAAGAACACGGCGGTCTCCGATGCTCTCTTCCTTGAGCAATCCTTCCAGTTCGAGCTGAAGTATGCCGACCTGGATTCGGTGGGCACGGACGAGTACGAGTACGCCATCGGCAACCTCTGCAACGAGGTCGCGCTCAACATGCCGGGTCAGGACAAGGCGACGATGGCCTTCAGCTTCATCGGGACCGACTCCGACGCCATCACCACGACTCGCAAGGGCAACTCGGCGAACAGGGTTGTGGCGTTGCAGAAGGCAGCCTTCAACACGGCGGCTTCCTTCGCTCGTCTCAACCTCTGGACCACGGCCGAGGTCGACCTCGCCACATGCTTCAAGAGCCTGACGCTGACCATCACCAACGAGGTGAGTCCCGAGAAGTGCCTTGGCACGCTCGGTGCCCTGTTCATGAACACCGGCAACCTGAAGGTGAGTCTGGAAGCGGAACTGCTGTTCACGGACTCCGCTCTGGCAGCAGCCATCGTGGACAACGACACGGTCACGTTCGATTTCCTCCTTAGCAACGATGATGGGGCTTTCGCTCTGGACCTTCCTTCGCTTACCCTGGGTGGCGGAGCGAAGAGTTTCCCGGTCAACGAGTCCATCAAGATCTCCGTGACTGGTACCACCTTCGCGGACGCTGTCCTCGACACCAGCATCGGGTTCACCGAGTTCCCGCACTGGGCTGTCTGATCAACGCTACCTGATAGATGACAGCCGGAACGTCCGGCTGTCACCCCTCCTCTACCCTTACCCCCATTCAACAATGACTGACTTCAGCAACATCGCGTCTCTCCAGATCTCCGAAACGGCCACCACCGAGTTCGCCTTCTTCGGCATCGCCGGTGAGCCCACGCTCGTTGTCCGCCCGGCCACCCAGGCGAACAAGCCGTTCTTCAACGCCATCCTCGCCAAGAACAAGCAGGCCCAACGCAAGCAGAAGGGTCGCAGGGCGAAGTCGCTCACGTCGGCGGATCTGGCCGAGGCCCGTGCTGCTGACATCGAGCTCTTCGTGAAGTTCATCGTCACCGGCTGGACCAACGTCGTGGACGCCAAGGGCAAGGCCGTCAAGTTCAACAAGGACGTGTGCAAGCAATTCCTCGAAGCCATCCCCGGCGACATGTTCGACGAGCTCCGGGTGTTCTGCCTGGAGATCGCCAACTTCCGCGACGAGATGGATCCCGAGGAGCTCGAGGAGCTCGCAAAAAACTAAGCGAGCGGTTGCTCTGGGAACTGCGCTACCAGCGAGACGGGTTCGTCGTGGATGCCCTTCTGGAGCGTGAGAAACCGCTCCCCGACTGGGTCCTCGACGAACCCATCCTAGAACCCTTCGAATCGTTCTACATCCGCGGATTCTACTGCCTCCTCACCGAACGCAGGGGAGGGGTCTGCATTCCCTACTCGGAGATCATCACTTTTGGCGAGCGTTCTGGACTAGATTCAGCTATGCTCGGAACCTTCACGACGATCATGTGGAAGCTGGAGACAGTCTATAACTCCTGGGCGAAAGGCGAGCAAGACAAGCACGCAGCCCAAAACAAGCCGTCTCCGGCCAAACGAGCCAAGCAGGCAAGGCACTTCAGTAGTAAGTAGAGTAACGAGTGGTCGACTTCCGCATCAACGTAATTATCAACCCGGTCGGCGCTGTCGCCGGCGCGAAGCGAGTTGATGCTGCGCTGACTCGGACAGCGGCAAAGGCAGGGCTCCTCAGGGGAGCTCTTCTCCGTGCCCTGGCTCCGATCGCCACCGGGGTGTTCCTCGTTACGGGGATCAAGACCCTGGCCAACTTTGGTCAGGCGATGTCCACCGTGGCTGCGATCACCGACGCCACGGGTGACTCGTTCCAGGAGCTGCGAGAGAAGGCCATCGCTCTCGGCCGCGACACCCGGTTCTCTGCCACCGAGGCTGCGGATGGTATGACCTTCCTGGCCCGGGCCGGGTTCGACGCCAACGAGGTCCTCGCCGCCATTGGGCCCACCCTGGACCTCGCGGTCGCCGGCAACCTGGACCTGGCTCGTGCTGCGGACATCTCCTCCAACGTCCTGAAGGGGTTCCGCCTGCCGGTCTCCGAGATGGGTCGGGTCCTGGACGTCATGGCCCTGGCGACCAACAGATCGAACACCAACGTCTCCCAGCTGGGGGACGCAATGAAGTTCGTTGCGCCCATTGCCGCTGGCTTGGGCGTTTCCGTCGAGGAGACCGCAGCTGCGGTTGGTGCTCTGTCCGACGCTGGTCTCCAGGCCAGCCTCGCAGGTACGGGCCTCCGGAAGGTGCTCGGCGAACTCGAGGCACCATCCGACAAGTCCAAGCGGATCTTCCAGGGTCTGGGGCTCAGCTTCGAGGAAGTTCAGGTCTCGGAGGTTGGCCTCACGGCGTCTCTCGAGAGACTGAAGAAAGCTGGCGTGACCACGGCCAACGCTCTCCAGTTGTTTGGTCAGCGAGGTGGTCCGGCCTTCGAGGTCCTGGTCAACTCGATCCCCGCTGTCAGGGAGCTGAACGAGGAACTTCTCGGAGCTGCCGGCTCCACCAAGAAGATGGCGGACATCATGGACGACAACTTGCTCGGCGCTCTCCGCCGGATCAGGTCGGCCTTCCAGACCCTGGTCATCCGGCTGGGCGATTCCGGCGCAACCGGGGCCCTTCGAAGTGCGTTCGAGAGCCTGGCTTCCGGTATGCGGTTCCTGGCGAAAAACATCGATCTCCTGATCGACGCGATCCAGGGCATTGTGTTTGTGGTAGCCGTTCGGCAAGTTGTCGCGCTGACCATCGCCCTCCGAGCGATGGCTCTGGCAGCTCTCGCCAATCCGTATGTGGCCCTGGCCAAGGCGATCCTCCTTGTAGGAGGGGGCCTCATCGCCTTTCGCAAGCAGATCAAACTTAGCGAGGGCAGTACGACCACTCTGGGGGATGTTGGTAAAGCAGCCTTCGACAAGATCTCCACAGTCGTTGAGAGCTGGGTCCCCCTGTTCAAGGAGGTGACGGAGAAAATCGCTGGTTTCTTCGGTGTGACATTCGAGGGCTTCGAATTCGATCTTGAGAACGTCCTCCTCGCCATTGCTGCGTTCGCGGATACTGCGGTTGGCCTCTTCAACGCCCTGGGCAACACTCTGGTCACCTTCTTCACTGGCCTCCCCAGGGTGGTGGGCGAGTTCATTGTCAACGTCGGAATCGAGATTCTTCAGTTCATGAAGGACAAAGTCTCTGGGGAGACCATCGCACTTCTTGTTGCGCTCGGAGTAACCATCCGAGGCATGGGGCAGGACATTTTCCGCTTCTTCTCGGATCTCAATCTGGCCACGACTCAACTCCTCCAGGGCAACGCAGCAGCAGCACTCGAGACAGCGGGACAGGCCAGTGATCTTCTCGCGAAACGAGCTCTTGGTATCGGAAAAACCTTCTCCGACATCCTCAAGGCCAACATCCTCAAGGAGGCTAACGATCCCGGTTTCGTCAACAAACTGTCCAATCCCTTCGAGGGTGCCGGCGAAGACATGGCAGCTGCCCTGAACAAGGGGTTCGAGGACGGACTCAGTTTCTCCGGCTTCACCGACTTCATCCTCGAGACCCTCACTGCTGCTAATGCAGCGGCTGAACAGCGGGAGGCACTGGCGGCCCAGGCGGCTGCTCAGGCGGCAGCCAACGAGGAGACGGCCAAGGCTGTTGCGCTCCAGGCTGCTCTCGCGGGAGGCACAAACAAGGCCACAGCCTCCATCGGCTCGATGAGCGAGTCACTCTCCGGCGGGTTCAAGGCTGGCCTTCAGTCCGGACTTGCCGGGGCGACGGACGTGGCCGGTGCCATGGAGAACACCGTGGTGAACGCATTCGGAGCTGCTGAGGACGCGCTGGTGTCTTTCGTGACCACGGGTAAGGTGGACTTCGCCGGATTGGTCGACGGGATCCTAGCGGATCTTACACGGCTCCTGGCCAAGATGCTCCTCCTCAACATTATCAACAACCAGACTGGAGGAGCCGCCGGTGGCGGAGGGGCAGAGGGCATCGCAGCCCTACTCGGACTTGGAGAGAAGGCCGAAGGTGGTCCTGTGCGCCCGGGCGAGCCGGTCATAGTCGGCGAGCGGGGTCCTGAACTCTTCATTCCGCCTGGAGTGGGAAGCATCGCCGCAGCTGCCGCGACTGCTGCCGCTGGCGGTGGGCAAACTGTCGTCCAGGCTCCTCCGGTCAACGTCTCGGTGATCAACGTCACCGATCCGAAGGAAGTCCTCTCCTCCATCAACAGCGCAGAAGGTGAGCAGGTGATCATGAACATCATCACGAAGAACCGCTCCACCATCAAGAACAACCTCGCAGGCTGAACCCATGCCCATCAACAGCGGAATCGGAATCACTGACCAGATCGACATGCTCGACAAGATGATCGAGGTCGTGGCCAGTTCCCGACACCTCGCCTCGGTCGTGGTCAACGCGGGAGGCACCGGACACGCCATCGGCGACATCATCGAGATCGACGCCACCGGCTCCACGTCCACCATCGTTGCCCAACTCGAAGTCACGTCCGTCTCCGGCGGAGTCATCGACGGCATCCGGATCTTCCGGAGTGGGGCCTACACCGTAGACCCGACCACAACCACGGCCAACGCTCAGTCCGGCTCGTCGGGCGCAGGGATCAACTCCACCTTCGACCTGACGATGTCGGCAGCCAAGTGGGCACTCAACCGGCGCACGCAGGAAGCTGTCAGTGCCGCCATCGGAGCGGGAGGCACCGGCTACTCGGTCTCAGATCAGCTCACCCTCGTGATCAACGATGGCGTCCAAGGAAACGCGGGAGCGGACGCGATCTTCAATGTGGATACCGAGTCCGCAGGAGTGGTGACCGCGGTCTCTATCGTCGCTGGCAGCGAGGGCAACTACGAAGAGATCCCGTCCAACGATGTGGCCGTGACGGGTGGTGGAGGCACTGGATGTACGCTCACCGTGACCTGGGGAGATCCGCCCCAAACTCGGCAGGACGAGCAAGTCGCCATGCTCCAGGGCGAGGGACTGGGCGGCACGGACGCGATCCACATCATGGTCCGCACCTACACTCGGTCCGCCACCCCCAACGACGCATACAACTGGCAGCTTCTCGGGGCCACCGGCTACAACTCAACACTGCCCATCCATCAGCAACCTGGTGTCGACCCCCTCCAGATCATCGCATCGACCGGAACCCTCCCCTTCACCGACATCGGAGCCTACTTCGTCCTGAAGAACAATGACGCCAACCCGGACATCTCCTGGTGGATGAATTGGAACGGACGTCGCATCATCCTGGTCTGCAAGGTCGAATCGGCAACGACGACGTTCTACACCAGCATGTTCATGGGTTTCCTGGACCAGCTGGCAACGGCTGCCGAGTACCCCTATCCAATGTGGATCTGCGGCACGACCAACGACCGCAACCGCACCTGGTTCGACGCATCCAATTTGATGGGTGGCATTGTCGAGGTGATCTACCTGGGATCTGCTGATCCGACCGGACCTGGCTACATCCGGAAGCCCGACGGCTCCTGGAAGGGACATGCCGGAGAGACCAGCACCAGTGGCTCTGTTCGAAGTGTGGAAACAGAGTTCGGGATCTTCCCCTTCTTCAATCCGGCTATCCTTACTGGGGCGAACATCACCTCCTCCATCAACTCGGACGTCGACTGGTCTGGTGGCGCCCACGACATCATCCCGTCCACCGGAGTTCCCGGCGTAGAGAACATCCTCTTCAAGCCAACACCCGGCACCGGCAGTGATTTCTATTGGCTGGTCAAACCACTCGTTGTTCGCCAGGAAACCGGAGGAGCAGGGTTTCCTACCCAACACGAGGCATATGGGGAGATCCCCGGAGTCTTCTGGTTCTCACGAGGCAACAATGTCGTCGTCAGCGAGGATCGGTTCGAACTCGGAACGAAACGCTACCTCATTTTCCAGTGTGGCAACAGAACACAGAATTGGAGCTACTTCGCGTTCGACGAGGACTAATCCCTATGGCTTACGAAACAGGCAGCGCAGTTGATCTCGGAGACCTCCTCTCCAAGCTCGACATCTTCATGGTGGCCCAGGGGTGGGTTCAAGACGATTTTGACGATGGTGTGACCGTCGCTGCTGAAGGGTTCGCTCAGTGGCACAAGAACTCCATGCATGTTGGAGTCAAGTGGGTGGCCGACGCACCCAACAACATGAGCATCCACCAGGCGCTTGGCAACGCTGGAGCGGTGTTCCCTGGTGCGCACACCGACGACAGTGGCAACGGGTGGAACAGTACCTTCGGCTCGGATGCCAACCTCGACGACGAGCGCTGTGTCAACGACATCGGGGACGGTCCCTTCCCCAGCTACCACTTCTTCGAGAAGGACTCGGGCTCTGCCTACGTCCACGTCGTGGTCGAGATCTCAAGCGAGACCTTCCGACATTTCGGATGGGGCGAGCTGGAGAAGTTCAACGACTGGACCGGAGGCGAGTACTGCTACGGTCACTTCGCTGACGAAGCCACCAACAGCTCGGCCGTGGATACCGCAGCCACTGTTCCCTTCGACGGGATGCAATCGTCCACCAGCAGCTCGACGGGAAAACGAGGGACCACTATCCATGCCGAGGGGTTACCTCATCAGGGTGGTACCGAGAAGTGGCTACACCACGCGGGTGGCGTGCCAAACGACGATGTGGACTTCAACGACACAGCGGGAAACGCCAAGCGACTCGCGTTCGGGGGCCAACGAGCCGGTCCCCTGGCCTTCCCCATGTCTCAGTTCCGATCCGACATCGCCACCGGCCACATCCCGATGTACCCTTGGGGAATCTTCACTCGGGACTTCGTGAACCAGTTCATGTATTTCCTCGGGAACGTTCCTGACATCCGTGGCATCGACATGTTCAACTTCTCAGCGGGGCAGGAAGTCACGATTGGTTCGGACACCTGGGTGATCTTCCCGCAGGTACGCCGGACTGAGGACAACATCGTTGGAAGAACCTACTATGCGGGTGTCGCGTACAAGAAGGTCACTGCCTGATGGCCGTCTTCGCAGGAGTCGTGGCAACGGCAGCCCAATCGACTCTTCCCTACTTCCTCGGAGACGATCAGGGTTCCCCCAAGGCGTTCGGGAGGGTGCCGCTCACTCTCAGTCCTGGGGACACCGGGGCGGGAATCGAGCTGCAGATCGGGGCAGACCTCGCCGCAGGCCCCGGCAAGACAGACCACGTTCTGAACCAGGCTCTCCCTGGGCTGTGGCAGGACGTGAACATCGGTCTGGACTTCTACGAGAACTTCCACGTCGTCCCCCGCTCGTTTGACTTCGGCAACATCCTGTCGGCTCAGAACAGTCCCATCGAGGTGTTCTCCGGCTACCGGATCCTGGCCACCAGCTGGACCAGCTTCGTCAACAACGCGGGAGCGGGTACCTCCATCTCCGGACAGCCTGCTCTTCCGGCTGTGATGGACCCTCTGGGTGGGTACGCCATGACCCTGGAGGTCAGCACCAGCGGCAACCCGTCGGTGGACGACACGCTGGATTTCGTCTTCAACGACGGTTCCCCCACCACGGTGAAGGTGCCGATCGTTCTGAACCGGATCGTGCTCTTCCCCATCCGACCGGAGATCCCCTACATCGAGAAGCTCCAGTTCCTGACCGACATCACCGAACACGAAGACGGTGGGGAGCAGCGAGTTTCTGTCCGAAAGAACCCTCGTCAGTTCTTCGAGTGGGATGTTCGGATGGACGACTTCACGTTCGACAACAGCCGGTTCGACACCCTGATGTTCGACTGGCAGAGTCGGACCTGGGGAGTGCCCATGTGGCATGAGGCCACCGAACTGACTGCCGCTGCCGCTGCCGGTACCCTCGTGCTCGCCGTGGGCAACACCGATGACGCCGACTACCGGGTTGGGGGCCTGGTCATGATCTTCACGGATGCCTCCACCTTCGACGTGCAGACGGTGGACAGCCTCACGAGTACCACGATCACGCTGAAGAACGTCACCACCGAGTCCCACCCTCTCGGAGCTGCCGTCGCCCCCATGCGGACGGGCAACATGGACACGAGGGTGGGAACCTCCCGCTGGACGAGCGGAGACCAAGTCGCCAAGATCCGGTTCCGGATCCTGGACAACGACAGCGACCTGGCCGACACCACCGGCTGGCCCACGGTCAACTCGAAGGTTCTGCTGGAAGACTGCAACGTCATGCGGGGCACCAGCAAGCAGTTCAACATGATTCGCGAGTTGATCATCGTGGACAACGAGGCGGGCCTCACCTTCCAGGACAGCCCCTGGGGACGGGGCAAATCCGGCTACCCTCTGACCCTCCGAGCCAACTCCCGTGCCGAGCTGTGGAACATCCGCCAGCTGCTCCACGCGCTCCGTGGGCGACAGATCAGCTTCTACGTCCCCACCTTCCGTCGGGACCTGATCCCGAACCAGAATCTGGCCAGTGCCTCCCAGGACCTGAACATCACGAACATCGGCTACGTCCAGTTCGTTCGGGACCGCAAGCCCAAGGACCGGATCTGGCTGAGGAAGACTGATGGCACCACGATCACGAAGCAGATCACCAGTTCGGTGGAGGTCGACTCCATCACCGAGACGCTCGTCGTGGACTCGACTTGGGGCTCCAACATCACGATCGCCGAGATCGATCGGATTTCCTACCTGGAAGAGGTGAGATTTGATACGGACGAGCTCCAAATCAGGTACGATCTAGGCGAGCGACAGGTGCACATCTCTGCCCCTGTCCAGTCCCTCTTCGAGTAGACCCCCATGGCATTCGCAACATTTGAGGAGTCCGCAGAAGGCTCCCGCCCGATCGAGCTCTACACGTTCACGACGGGAGCAACCATCAGACGGTGGACCTCCGCCGAGGACGACATCACAGAATCCGCCGACGTCTTCAAGGCGATCGTGATCTCTCGGACCAAACTCCAAGGAGGGGGCGCAGATCAGCGCGACCAGAACCTGGTGATCACGGTTCCCCACGACAACGCTGTCGCCCAGAGCTACATCAACTCGGTTCCCGGACAGTCCACCACCTTGATCCTCGAACGGATCCAGCGTACGGACGGTCCCTCTTTCGAGGTCATCCAGATCTTCGAGGGTCGCGTTGCCTCCGTGGGCTTTGAGGACCACGGCCAGACGGCGAAGATCAACGTGGAGCCGCTTGTCACCGCGACCAGCCGTCCGGTTCCTCGGATCAACTACCAGGGACTCTGCAATAACGTTCTCTACGACGAGTTCTGCCAAGTCGATGACACCGATCCTGCCTTTCGGTTGTCCGCCGCTGCGGTCACAGCTGAAAGCGGGAACACGATCACTGTCACCGGGGTCACGGCCTTCGGGGCTGACTTCTTCGTTGGTGGTTTCGTGGAAGCTGCCGGTGGGGCAGACCGTCGGCTCATCCTGGCCAGCTCCGGGGATGTGCTGACTCTGCTTCTGCCCTTCGCGAGTTCGGTGCTGAGCTCCAGCGTCATCGTCTTCGCTGGCTGTGAACACACGATCGCGATCTGCAAGTCGAAGTTCAACAACGTCCTGAACTACGGTGGTTTCGCCTTCGTCCCCACCAAGAATATCTTCCAGACGGGTATCACCACGTGAGACTTCTGGCCGGCAACAAGAAGATGCTCCGGCTCCGGCAGACGGGGCGGATGGGCAAGGGTGGGTTCTGGTTCACGATCATCATGTGGGCGGTCTTCTTCGTCGCCTCGCAACTCCTCAAGCCAAAGTCTGAAATCGAGGACGCCAAGCCCAAGGGTCTAGGAGACTTCTCCTTCCCGACTGCGACCGAGGGCCGTGTAGTCCCCCTCCTCTGGGGCACCGTCCGCATCGACGGTCCGAACGTCGTCTGGTACGGAGATCTGAAACAGGACGCGATCACTGAGAAGGTCAAGACAGGGATGTTCTCGTCAAACAAGATCGTCAAGGGATTCGAGTATTCACTCGGCATTCAGTTCGCCCTGTGTAGGGGCCCACTGACTGGTCCTCACGATGGGTTCCTTGGCATGTGGGTGGGCGACGACAAGGTCTTCACCGGAACCATCACCGCAGGCAACGACATCGTGATCAACGAGCCGGAGTTGTTCGGCGGAGAAGATCTTGGCAACGGTGGATTCGTTGGCACCTGGAAGTTCCACGGTGGGGCGGCGAACCAAGCTGTCAGCACCTACCTGACGGGGCACCAACTCGAGGGTGGGGACACTCCGGCCTATCTGGGAACCTGTTACCTGGCCCCGGCCAACGCCCCTGCCTATGTTGGCAACTCGACCTCCATCAAGCCGATGAAGTTCGAGGTCCGACGGATCCCGGACGGCCTGGCGTTGCCCACCGGGCACGAGCTGGTCAACAGCGCCGACTGCAATCCGATGAACGCGATCTTCGAGATCATGGTCGACACGGACTGGGGCCTGGGCTACGGATCGCTGAGCATTGACACCACCAACTTCACCGCTGCCGCCGCCACCCTCTTCACCGAGGGCAACGGATGGAGCTTCATCCTGGACAGGAAGATGGAGGCCTCCGAGCTGCTCCGTCTGATCGAGAAGCAGATCGACGGAGTGGTGTTCTTCAACCACTCGGTTGGCAAGTGGCAGATGAAACTCATCCGGGCCGACTACACCCCAGCTGCCGTCCCAAACATCAACGTCGGGAACATGGCGAAGGACGACTGGACCTACAGCCGCGGCAGCTGGGAGGACACGTCCAACATCGTCCGCACGCAGTTCAGCGACAGGAGCGACGAATACAAGACCACCTTCGGACTGGCCCAGGACTCAGCAAACATCCGGATCCAGGGTACGAACGTGAGCACGACTGTGAACTATCCTGGGTGCAAGGATGCCACCCTGGCCAACACCCTGGCCTGGCGAGACCTGCGATCCCTGAGCTATCCTCTGGCGAAGGCTACAATCATCGTGGATCGTACCTTCTGGGATGTCAATCCCGGAGATCCCCTCACGTTCACGCACGCGTCCCTGGGCATCACGCAACTTCCGATGCGGATCCAGCGGATCGACTACGGCCAGCTCGAGATCGGCAAGATCAGACTGGACCTTGTTCAGGACGTCTTCTACAGCCAGGTTCCGTCCTTCGGGGACCCCGGGAGCACTGGGTGGTCCAGCCCTGCGGACACCCTGGTCGCGTTCCCTACAGCCCAACAGAGGGCCTTCGAGGCTCCCCGTGCGCTGGTCCGGCGCGATCCGGATACCGGCGGCACCTTGGTGCCAAAGATCTACGCCATGGCCCGCAGGCAGGGTGTCGAGGCGAAGTTCGAGATCCGGGAGCGCAACGCGGTGGGCAGCCCGGTCGGGGACTTCCAGGAAGCAGGCACGGTCTACAAGTTCCTGAAGATCGGCCAGCTCACTGCGGGGATGACGACGAAGTCGGCCTACCCCTTGGGTGTCCTGAACGTCATGGACAACCCAGACAGCGAGGCCGACCTTCTGGCCTCCATGCTCGACGCAGCCAGCACCGTCGAGTTGGGTACGGAGTTCACCAATCTGGTCCTGGTGGAGGACGAGTTCATGCTTGTCACGGGCGTCCTGGCAGGGTCGGGCACCACGGTCGACCTCATCAACGTCTACCGGGGTGCTCTGGACTCTGCCCAGACGGAGCACCCAATCAATTCTGACGTCTTCGTCATCACCTCCGGGGCGGGGATCACGCTGGACACGGTCCTCGAGACCAACATCGTGGACGTGAAGCTGATCCCGATGAGCCTGAGCGACGAGTTGGCCGAAGCGAGTGCTGTCACCATCACCTTCACGATGGCCAAGCGGAACCTTCGACCGTACCCTCCGAGTCTGCTGACCCTGAACACCGTCGTGTGGGACACGACACTGGTCAGCATGATCAACGCTGGGTCGGGGTTCGAAGACTTCAGTGCCTCGCTCGTGTTCCGTCGCCGGGACTTCCGAGTCGCGGATGGCAACAACGAGATCCTCGCTCTCCTCGGGGACGCTGTCACTTTCGATGCCGGCGATGCTTACCCCGGGGACAACTCCACGGATCACGACATCGAGGTTCGCCACGACCCGGACGGGACCAACGAACTGATCCTGAACGAGACGATCTCTGGCACCACCTTCCAGCTCCAACTAATTGACATCTGGATCGGCCTGAACGGAGCGGCACCCACCGGGCTCATCCGAGTCATCTGCACGGCCAGCCATACCGACATCGCCAGTGCATCTATCCTGACTGCTCGTCAAGACCTGGTCCACGACTTCTCGACGGCCGACGACAAGCAGGGGGAGTTCGAGTTCGGCCTTCTAGGCATCGCTGAGACGAGCGCAGCCTACACCGTCACGGACGCCGGGGTCCATGCCTTCACCCTCACTTCCGCTACCACCGTGGGCGACATCGAACAGCAGATCAACGGGGGTGGCTGGAGTCAGCTCATCGCCCAAGGGGCCACCACTGGGAGCACCGCCAGTCTCTCCGTCTCTGACACCCTGGAGATCCGCCACCAGTCCACGGACTCCAATCTCAAGAAGGTCCTCACCATGAACGCGGCTGCCGCTGCTCAGGACGGGTTCGCCGTCCTGGAGAACTGATATGACTGACGAAGAACTTCGGGAGATGATCCGAACTGAGCTGGAGGCAGCCCAGATCCCCTCTGCCATCCACGTCCAGGATGTGGTGCGGACGGCGGTCCAGGAGACCTTGATCACCCTGGGAATGGACGCGTCAGATCCCATATCACTCCAGCAAGACATGCACTTCGTCCGAGAAATGCGGCAGACGTCTGAGAAACTTCGGTCGAAGAGCCTACTCGTGCTGACCGGCCTCCTGATAACCGCACTACTCGGGGCCGTTTGGCTTGGGATCAAGGCGAGCGTGCTCGCTTCATGAACCGAGTATTGTTAGACCCCTCCAGAACGGGCAGAGTTGATCGTTCCAAAAGAGGGGAAAAAGAGGGACGAGCGGACGGAGTGACATGCCCAACAAGAGACAAACTTCTTACTTCTACTCTACCCCTCCAAAAGTATAGAGAAGTACACATTCTCCGTGTACACATGGGCGTACGCGCTCACATACATGTGTATGGCTCCGGCCAGAATTCCGGAGGGGCAGAGCGGGACTAAGAGATAGCGGACTGGCGGATGCGCTGTTCGGCACGTTTACCCTCTTTTTACACTCTTCCCACTCTTCTGGACGTATTCTGTCGGACGGGGGTCTGACGGTAGAGGTGAGACCCCGGCTGTTCACGCAGTCGGGGTCTCTTTTCCTTGGAAGATTCTAGCCTGGACCTGTGTCCGGGGTAGTATGGAGGTGCGGAGGCCTTTTCGGTGGCTTCATCCTCCGTCGGGGTCAGGTTCTTTTTCCATGGACCTGACCCCACCTTCTACACCTCCCAGGGCGGACAGAACGCCAGGATCATCTCTCCGGCCGGAGAGGCGGACTGGGGCTGCTCACCTACCGATCGGGCCCTGGGAGGACCTCTATCTCTATGTCGTTCCCCTTCAAGACCGTTCCCTACGCTCACCAGCTCTGGGAGTTCGAGAAGACCAAGGATCTGGAAGGGTTCGCGCTCTACCACGAGATGGGCGTTGGCAAGTCGAAGATCGCGATCGACACCGCTGCCCACCTGTTCCTGGAGGGCAAGATCACGGGGTTCCTGATCCTGGCACCAAACTCGGTCCACGTCAATTGGACGAAGGACGAGATCCCGATCCACATGCCTGAACCGGTTGCCAAGGTCATGCAGATGATGACCTGGTACAGTTCCAAGGGGAACCAGGTCGGGACGAAGAAGCGACTGAAGGCCCTCCTTGCCCACGATGGCTTCTCCGTCCTCTCCATGAGCTACAACAGCATCATGACGGAGGCCGGGGCCAAGGCTGCCCGGGCCTTCCTGACCAAGAGGAAGTGCCTCTACATCCTGGACGAGTCAGGGCGGATCAAGAATCCCGGGAGCAAGCGGACGAAGCGAGTGATGGCGTCTAGCCTCTACGCTCCCTATCGCCGTATCCTCACAGGCACGCCGGTAGACAACAGCCCCTTCGACGTTTTTACCGGGATCAAGTTCATCCGCCCCGATGTGTGGGTACACTTGGGCCTCCGCACCTTCTCGGTCTTCAAGCAACACTTCGGAATGTGGGAGCGACGAGTGAACCAGGCCCAGGGCAGGCACTTCGACGTGCTCGTCCGCTACCGGAACCTGAAGCAACTGAAGGAGATCGTGGACTCGGTGGGCTCTCGCCTGCTGAAGTGCGACGTGCTGGACCTGCCGGAGAAGCTCTACAGCAAACGATACTTCGATCTGGACGGCCCCCAGAGGAAAGCGTACACTGCCCTGGCGAAGGACTATCGTGCCGTCCTGGACGGTGGCGGCGTGGTCACGGCGGACCTGGCACTCACGCGGATGCTGAGGGCCCAACAGATCACCTCAGGCTTCGTCGGCAACGATGATGATGAGCTAGTACCCCTGGGAGCCCGGACTCGCCTTGCGGCCTTCGAGGAGCTGCTGGACGACATCGGGGATACGCCCACACTGGTATTCGCGAAATACTCCCAGGAGATCGACGACTTGGCCAAGCTGCTTGGCAAACGATGCGTCACCTTCGACGGCCGGACCAACGACCACGACCGAGCTCTGGCACTCCAGTGGTTCCAGAAGGATCGGACCAGGCAGTTCTTCGTGGCCAAACCGAGCGCTGCCGGTGAAGGTCTGACGCTGCACACCGCGAAGGTGGTTGTGTACTACAGCAACAGCTTCTCTCTTCGCGAGCGGCTCCAGTCCGAGGACAGGGCGCACCGGGCTGGGATGAGCGGGGACACCGTTCTGTACATCGACCTGTTGGCTCGCGACACTCTCGACGAGTACATCCTCGACGCACTCAGAAACAAGCGGAACCTGGCAGCTGCCGTGACCGGTGACGAATTGCCGGATTGGGCATAGCTCCACTCCCCCGAAAAGGGTACAATGACTTCATGAGCGACAATCCCTACGCTGAGTTCACTGACGACGCCCCTGACTCGTCACAGCTCGTCCAGCTTGGTGACCTGGCCAACGACCTGTTCCTTGCGGAACTGAGACTCCAGGAAGCCCAGGAGAAGGCTCGGGAAGCCCAGGCACTGGTGAACAGCATTGCCGAGCAGCAGATCCCCGATCTGATGGACGCTCTCGGTCTCGCCAGCTTCGAAACGAAGTCCGGCGTCAAACTGACCGTGTCCGATGTCATCCGCGCCAGCATCCCGAAGGTCCGCCGAGAGGAAGCCTACAAGTGGATGGACGACGCCGGATACGGTGAACTCATCAAGCACAAGGTCACCATCAGCTTCGGCCGTGACGAAGGTGAGGAAGCTGAATGCCTCCTGGAGAGCCTGAGATCTCAGAACCCTGACTTCCCAGTCACGGACGAGAAGAAGGTGGAGTCGTCCACCCTCCGCAAGTTCGTTGGCGACCGCCTCTCCGACGGCAAGAAGATCCCGATGGACCTCTTCGGCGTAGCCCAGTTCCGCAAAGCCAAAATTGTGAGCCGTCCGGCTTCGATTTTCGGCGACTAGAATGTATATCCACGAGCGCACTGCTTGTGGGACTCCTCGGGAGATTCTTCTCCCACGTCCAATCGCTCCGGGGGACGGTAAACAGCCCGTGGCTCAACACCAAGGAATCAGAATCATGGCGAAAGCCAAAACCGTCTCCGAGACCGCCGTCGCACTCCGCTCGAAGGGTGGCGCCGTTGTCAACTACGACTACGGCAAGACCGCCGGTCAGGGGTGGGAGAACACCGATCAGGACGACTTCAGTGTCCCGTTCCTGAACCAGCTCCAGGCCCTGAGCCCGGAAGTCCAGCAGGGCGAGGACACCTACGTCAAGGGTGCCATGTCCGGCATGTTCATCAACAGCGTCAGCCGCGAACTCTCCAAGGAGATCGTCTTCGTGCCGTGCTCAACGCAGCACGTGTACGTCGAGTGGGTCAGCCGCGACAATGGCGGAGGGTTCGTGGGCATCCACGCTCTCGACAGCACGATCGTCAAGGAAGCCCGGGTTGCTGCCGTCCAGTCGGGCGAGCGCAACAACCTCAAGTCCGAATCGGGCAACGACCTGGTCGAGACCTTCTACATCTACGCTGCCATCCTCGAGAAGGCTGGAGTGGCAGAGGTGTCCGACCTCGTGGTCATGGCCTTCACGAAGACCAAGATCAAGAGGTACAAGGCGATCATGACGCGTCTCCGCACGATGAAGGGATCGAAGCAGATCCCCCTCTTCGCGCACCAGATCCGCATGACGGCGACCAAGGAGAAGAACTCCGCCGGTCAGCCCTACGCCAACGTCGAGCTGAACCCCGCTGTCGATGGCGACGTCGTGGCCAGCCTGGTCGACCCGAAGAAGGGTGCCCCGATCCTCGAAGGTGCCCAAGCCTTCCTGGAAAGCATCGGCAGTGGCGAGGCGAAGGCCAACTACAAGTCGACGGAAGCCGAGCCCGGCGCCTCCAGCACCGACGAGGTCTTCTAGCACTCGGGGGAGTATCCGATGGTGAACCGTCTTTTGCAAGAGCCATGCTTCAAGTCGTAACGCTCCCCACCCCCTACACTCTCCGGAGGGACGCCTCCGGAGAACTAGCAGTATCGTCTAACGGAAGGATCCCTTGCTTGGCGTTGTCGACGGCGTCGCATACAAGGAAATGTGGGTTCGAATCCCGCTGCTGTGCCCTTCGGGGTATATTGAAACTAGACAATGCCGGGCTGGCCCCGGGGTACCAAATCGCCAGCTACCTTCGCTGCCACGAACCGATCCTCGCTGGTCAAGAGACCGAAGAGGTTTCGTTCATCCCGCGGTGGGGGACGCCAGCACATTATCGTTCTCTTCGGATCCACTACCACTATGCACCCCTCAATCGAACACGTCCTTGCCTTCTTCCGCTTCGTGCATCTGCCGCAGCATCTCCAAGAAGTCAGCCAGCCCTTCTCTGAGCTCGCGCACCAGGTCGCCAACCGCACGCCCGACAGTCCTGAGACCACGGTCGCACTCCGCAAGCTGCTCGAGGCCAAGGACGCTGCTGTGAGAGCTGCGCTATGAAGAAAACTACCGAAGCAGAACTCAACGAGCGGTTCGTCGCCCTGGACAAGTCACAGAGTTCCTTCCGCCAGAAGATGATCGGAGCTGCTTATGCGCTCCGCGATGCGAAGGATCTCGCTGTGGAGAGACAACGCTGGGAGCTCGCTGCGGAGCTGCGCGATCAGTGCCTCGTACTCCTGCGCCTGACGGACTGATGAAGCTCACCCCCGAACAGGCCAAGGCCATCGTGAAGGCGAAGAAGTGGTTCGATGCGTGCATCCCCCTGGAGGCTTCCGTCTTCCGGGTGTTCGGCTACGCCGGAACCGGCAAGACCACGATCGCCCAGGAGTTCGCCAAGATGGTCTCTGGGAAGGTGCTCTTCGCGACGTATACAGGCAAGGCAGCCCACGTCCTGCGGTCCAAGGGTTGCGACAGTGCCGGCACAATCCACTCCCTGATCTACCTGCCCAAATCGAAGAGCGCTCAGCGACTGCGGGATCTCCAGAAGGAGTACCTTGAGCAGGCGGACGCGGACGCGTCACAGCGAATCCTGGACTCCCTACAGAGAGAGATCACAATTGAGCAGGACAACCTCAAGAGACCGATGTTCTCGCTCAACCCTCAGAGCGCTCTTGGCGACGCAGCGTTGCTGATCGTGGACGAGGTCTCCATGGTCGACAAACTCATGGGGGAGGATCTGGAATCCTACGGCGTCCCCATCCTAGTGTTGGGCGATCCTGCCCAGCTGCCGCCGGTTCGGGGCGGGGGGTACTTCACCAACCAGAAGCCCGACGTCATGCTGGAGGAGATTCACCGGCAAGCTGCCGGTAGTCGGGTACTCCGAATCGCCACTCAGGTCCGCCAAGGCGAGGGCCTGAACGATAACGACCACATCGCCAAGGGAGTTCTCACCATCGCCGACCTTGCCGAGTTCGACCAGATACTGGTGGGCACAAACAAGTCCAGACGAGCGATCAACACCAAGATGCGCGAGCACCTGGGCCACACCGATCCCATGCCCGTTGCCGGCGACAGACTCATCTGTACCCGGAACGACGGCGAGACCGGCCTGCTGAACGGCAGCCAGTGGATCGTGGAGGACATGTTCTACGATTCCGCCATCGACGTCCTCTCCATGACCATCCGGAGTGTGGACGAGGAGGGAACCTTCCTCAACATCGAAGCTCACCCTCACCCGTTCCGGGGTGAGGAGATTCCGTACTGGTCCACGCGCGACTCTCAGTGCTTCGAGTATGCCTACGCCATGACCGTCCACAAGTCCCAGGGCTCTCAGTTCGGCAAGGTCTGCGTCGTTGACGAGTCCCGCTGCTTTCCAGCCCACCAACGTAGAGCCTGGCTCTACACCGGCATCACTCGTGCTGCCAAGGAAGTCACCATCATCCGATGAGAATCATCATCCCCCAGGATCCCAACCAGTTCGAGATCCTCGATGACGAGGGCAAGAACATCACCGAACAGCTGCACGTCAAGGAGCTGTCGCTGAGGATCGCGAACGACACCATGCCGACGACCGTCCAACTGACGTGCTACGTCGAAAGCGTCGATCTCCTTGACACCATGGCCGAAGTCACCATCATCAGATGATCAAGTTCGACCTAATCCTCATCCCGTTCTCCACCATCTGCTCCTACAGAACAGACTCGGCGATGAAGCGGAACTACCTCGTCTGCTACATCTTCGGCGTCCGTGTCGCCAGCTTCCATCTCGACCGATGAAAACCAAAAACGAACTCAGCGCCGACCTGTCGTCCAGCAACTACATCACAGGCGACATGAACCACTCCCTGTTCGCCTACGCGGGACCCATCGCCGATCAGATCGTCACGATGCGTAACGATCTGATCGGTGTGATCAAGTCACAGCAGATTGTGAACGACGCCCTGTTGCTGAGAGTCGAGTGCCTGGAGGCGCGGTCGATATCGGGAGCCAAGATCCAGGTGGGCTCCACGTCCCTCGACACGAGCGCCGGGTTTTCGGTCTCTGACATGGAGCGCTTGGCGAGGATACTGAAGTCGTGAGCGAACAAGACACCACCCACGACCTCAGCAACCTGTTCAAGTTTCACGACCATGTCGAGCGGTGGACAGCCGAGAGTGAGAACGCTTCGGCCCGCCTGGAGCTGGCGAGGATCAAGGAGCGCATGTACGAGTTGCGCTCCCAGCATCAACCTCTCGCCGATTTGGTGAAACAGACCTTCAAAGGGCCCGGATGCGCCAACCCGGGGGACGTCCGACAGTCCATCATCGACTCCATCTTCTACGTCGTCATCGGCAGGTGGCCGACCAAGTCGTGAACGGACCCCAGACAGCATTCGGCGACTTCATGCACGCCACCAAGTACCGTGCCCCGGGGGAGTCCTTCGACGAGGCGATGAACCGCCAAGCCGGGGCCCTGACGAACGGACGGGAGGAGTTCCAGGCATTTCGGAACATCATCCGCCCCATGAAGTTCATGTCAGGTGGCCGTATCCAGGCTGCCGTGGGCAGTCCGAAACGAGTGTCCTCCTACAGCTGCTTCGTCTCGGGTACCATCTACGACAGCTTCATCGAGGGAGGCGGTTCCATCATGGCCCGGGCGAAAGAGGCTGCCCAGACCATGCGGATGGGTGGTGGCATCGGCTACGACTTCTCCACCCTCCGGCCCCGGGGAGCGGCGATCAAGAAACTCGGGTCGACTGCCTCCGGGCCTGTCTCCTTCATGGGGATCTACGACGCCCTCTGCAAGTGTGTCGCCAGCTCCGGCCACCGCCGTGGCGCCCAGATGGGCGTGATCCGTGTGGACCATCCCGACATCGTGGAGTTCATCCACTGCAAGCAGAACCTGACGGATCTGACTTCATTCAATCTCTCCATCGCCGTGACGGACGAGTTCATGCGTGCCGTTGAGAGAGGCTCCACCTTCAGGCTCATGTTTCAGCGCAAGACCTACGAGGTGATCGATGCACGAGCGCTCTGGGAGAAGATCATGCGCTCGACCTGGGACTGGGGCGAGCCGGGTGTCTTGTTCATCGACACGATCAACAATCAGAACAATCTCTGGTACTGCGAAACGATCAGAGCCACCAACCCCTGCGGCGAGCAGCCGCTGTCACCCTACGGTGGCTGCCTGTTGGGCTCCTTCAACCTAACCAAGTACCTGAAGGACGGTCCGGGGTGTGGAAACTGGGAGTTCGACTACGACAGTTTCATCGGGGACATCGCTCCGGTGGTCCGTGCCATGGACTGTGTGATCGACGTTGCCTCCTATCCGCTGTTCGAGCAGGAGCAGGAGGCACTGAACAAGAGGCGGATGGGGTTGGGCATCACGGGGTTGGCCAACGCAGGAGAAGCCCAGGGGTATCGCTATGGCCAGGACGAGTTCCTCCAGTTCGAGCGCACGGCTCTCACACTGCTGCGGAACTACACCTATCGGGCCTCGGCCCTACTCGCCAAGGAGCGTGGTTCCTTCCCGCTGTTCGATCGGGACAAGTACCTGGAGGGGGCCTTCGCCCAAACCTTGCCTGCCGATGTGCGCGACCTGATCGCCAAGTACGGCATACGGAACTCCCACCTGACCAGCATCGCGCCCGCGGGGACCATCTCCCTGTGCGCGGACAACGTGTCGTCTGGCGTCGAGCCCACCTTCGCCAACTCCGTTCGCCGTACCATTCAGATGCGGGACGGGCCGGAGGAGCATGTCATCGAAGACTACGCCTACGCCAACCTGGGGATCGTTCCCACGGAGGCTGTGGACGTCACTGCCGACGAGCATCTTGCTGTCCTGACCACGGCCCAGGCCCTGGTGGACAGCTCCGTGAGCAAGACCTGCAACGTCAGCCCGACGATGGAGTGGGACGACTTCACGGACATCTACATGCGGGCGTGGAAGGGTGGGGCCAAGGGCTGCACCACCTTCAACCCTGACGGTAGGAGGAAGGGAATCCTGAAGGATGACGCGGACCTAAGTTGTTCTGTAGACCCGACTTCCGGTCGCCGGGACTGTGGGTAGGAAAGATTCCGGACAAGAACGACGCCCCGGAAAGCCAACTCGGTTATAGTGAAGTTGTCTAGAAACAACCAACCGAAAGCCAACCATGTTCACGCAAGATCAGCTCGAAGCCAAGTCCGGTCCGGAACTCGTCGCCATCTTCAACGATCTCGACGGTGTCAGCCCAGTCAAGAGATTCCGCACTCGTGAAGCCGGGGTGCAGCGCATCCTCGGCTTCACGGCAGATCCCACAGTGGTCGCCGCCGATCCGAAGGCCATCCAGGCTGCCCTGGTTCGTGCCGAGAGGGGTCCGACCCCGGCCGAAGCCCTGGCAGCTCTGGACACCCAGCTCGAGGAAGACGAGGCCAGCCTCGCCACCGAGTCGACCAAGAGGGAGCCGAAAGTCCGGGGTGTCTACAACCTGGATCGCAAGGATCTCATCCGCACCTTCCGCCCGAACAGCCGCCGGGGCCGCCTGATTGCGGTGCTCCTGGGCCAGGGTGCCACCTTCGACGCACTCCTCGCCAACACTGAGGTAGGGTTCAACAAGGAGGACGTCCTCCACAAGACCATCCGAATCCTGAACTGGTGGACCGGCTACGGGATCTCCACCGACGAGAACGGGATCATCACCCTCACCGACTGAGACACCAATCATGAACGCATCCGACATCGTCGAGACAACCCTCGACACCTCGCTCACCCCCGAGCAAGCCCGACTCATCAACGGGTTCTTGGTCCTCTCCACCCCTGGATACACGGAACCCACCTTCGAGATCACGGTGTCGGGTACACAGCAGCGGCTGATCGACCAAGTCCGCAACCTGGCGATGCAGGGCCTCAAGGCCCCGGCCATCGCGATCGAACTCGACGTCAAGCTGAACATGGTGTACATCGTAGCCCGTCAGAACGAGATCACCCTGAACACAACTCGCGGTCGCATCACCTCCAAGCTCGTCGAAGACGCCATCTCGCTCCTCCGGGACGAGGTCTCAGTCATAGGGGCGGCCAAGGAACTGGACATCTCTCCGGCCAGTCTGGAGCGCATCATCAACGGAACTCACCCGATCTTGACCCCCCTACAGCGGGTGGATCTCTCCCTCCTCGTTGCCCTGGACTACACCCTAATTCGATGATGAAAATCCTCGTCCCCACCCTCAGTCGCGCCGGCAAGGTGCGCATCTTCCGCGACCTCCCGAACGCCACCCTCCTCGTGGACGCTCGCCAGGAAGACGAGTACGCTGCGGCCTACCCGGACAACATGCTCCACGTCCTCCCGGCTGGCATGCGGGGCATCGCTGCGGTTCGCGAGTTCTGCGTCCGCACGATCGGAGGCAAGATCCTCATGCTGGACGACGACCTCTGGTTCTACACCCGGAGGACGGACGACCCGACCAAGCTGGTCAACGCCAGACCCACCGACATCCAGGAGATGCTCGGCTTCATCGAGAAGACCCTGGACAACTACGCCCACGTGGGCATCGCCGCCCGTGAAGGCTTCAACCGCCTGGCGGGCAGGGGCGACATCATCGAGAACCAGAGGTACATCCGCGCCATCGGGGTGAACAGCGACATGGTCCCGGCGGATGTGGACTACACTCGGGTTCAGGTCATGGAGGACTTCGACGTCGCGCTCCAGCTTCTGGAGCGGGGTCTCCCCTCTGCGATCATCACTCCGTGGGCCCAGGGCCAGGTCCAGACCCAGATGGCTGGCGGGTGCTCAGAGTACCGCACCCACGAGAACCACGAGCGTGCTGCCAACAAGCTGGCCGAACTCCACCCGGGGTTCGTCCGGCTCCGCCAGAAGGAGAACAAGTCCGGCGGAGAGTTTGGGACACGCACCGAGGTCACCATCTACTGGAAGAAGGCATTCGCCTCCAGTGAGACAGTGGCATGAATCCTGAAGACAACAAGGAACTCGCGGCTTTCCTGAAGAAGATCCGCAAGGAACGGGCGCAGTACATCGAGATGTTCTCCGCAGCCTTCATGGGCGAGGTGGGCGACTTCCAGGCCAGCAAGTACAAACTCGTCGAGACCGTGATCCGCGAGGGGTTCAAGATGGTCACCACCTGGGAGTTCCAGCTCCGATGACCCACCCTGCCATTCACGCCGTCCAGAACCTGCGAGAGGAAATGAACGCACGGCTCGCCCGCGTTGGGCAGACCGCCGTTCAGGAACTCCTCCAGCCCCTGTGGGAGAGCTCCGTGCCAATCGCTGCAATCTCCTGGGACCAGGCTGTGGACATGGCAACAGGAGCGTTCTTCTCCACCCACCGGATACCCAGGCTGCTAGTGGACAAGACTCTGACCCAGAAAGCCTACGACCTGGGCCGGAACGTTGACCCTACGAAGATCATCGGCGTCCTCGGGTCGGGGTGGACAGAGCCCAAAGACCTGATCCCGGCCACTCGGAAGGTCTTCAACGAGAAGATCGCCGACTTCGTCTCCGTCCCCAACGACATCATGCTCCTCACCTTCCGGGACGATGTCACCATCACCGTCCACGCCTCTGGACAGATCACAACCGAGAAGTTCTGATGCTCCGATCTATCCGCATCCTCACCCGACTGACCGTGGTGAGCTACGTCGCGTACATCCTCTGGCTCGTTGCCCTAAGGTTGGTCACATGAGGAAAGAACTCGACGCCGTACTCTGTGCCGTGGCCCCGATTCTCTATCAGCAGCGCCACGGCAACATGAGCGTGACGTGTATGTGTGAGGGGTTCCCCGGCGACGGCTGGTTCGGCCTGCTCCTGGAAGCGTCCATCGCCCTGGAGGCCCTGGACGAGGATGTCGTGGCGCTCCAGGTGAAGGAGAAGTTCGGCACCCTCCGACTCTACACCGACGTCCACTCGGACAAGGTTGAAGCCATCATCAAACGTGCCGAGGTGCGTTCCTCGCTGGAGTGCGAGGAGTGTGGGGCTCTCGGGCGTATTCGTGCCGGTGGCTGGATCAAGACGCTGTGCGACGCCCACGCCGGCGGCTAGACATGAAACTGTTCCCCAACAGGAAACTCGGATGACGTGGTCGTACGAGGATCCAGTCATCGACCTAGATGTCTGGCAAGCCCAGGCAGTACAGCTGTTCGGGACTGATCCCGATCAGTGGAAATTCCAATGTCCCACTTGCTTTCTCGCGCAATCTAGGGCAGACTTTATCATGTTGGGCCTCTCTCCCCGTCAAGCTGACCACATCGCCGGATACTCGTGTATCCGCAGGTGGATCGACCGGGGCTGCATGGCAGCAGGCAACGGCCCAGTCCTCCTCCGCATCTCCCCCGGTGAAACAAGATCCACCTTCAAGTGGGCAACATGAGAACCTTCACGATCGCGAACCCCGTCAACCTCGTTGGCAACAACGTCACCATCTCAGTCATGGGCATCAAGACGGCCAAGGAAGTCAGGACCTCCGAAGCTGGCCCCGGCGAGGAGATCCAGCTCGTGGATAGCAACGGACAGGAGATCTGCTATGCGGAGGTCCTGGACAAGTGGGGTGGGCCCCTCGGTTACGCTCCGGCTATGCTCCTGGAGATGAACCAGGACCCCCTTCAGCGCACCTTCACTGGGCTGCACACCGCCCTGATGCTGGTGTCACAGGAGCCGGTCTTGACCATGGCCGAGATCACCATCCTTGTCATCCGGCCCAAGGTGAGCACCATCCTACGGCCCACCGGCAAGCAGATCAAGAACATGACGAAATGATGAAAACAATCGTTGAGCGCAAAACCTTCGGCGTTGTGGCAGGATGCGACTTCTTCCGGTGGTACTTCGGCGTCGCCTACGAAACCCAGGGATCTGCCCGATCTTTCGTGTTTCGGTTCGGCCCGGCCTTCGTTCACATCGTTTACAAGGCCGACCGATGATGCTCGAGACAGAACAGTTCTTCGACTACGTCAACGAGCGTGAGCGGATCCGTATCCAGAAGGACGGAGGACTCCCTGGACCCTGGACCAAAGACCCCGTCCTGCAGCAGTTTCGGTTCTGCAACGTGTTCCGGGAGGACGACAAGACCACCCGATGGTTCCGGGAGAACATCCGAGACCCGTTGCGCGACGAGCGCTCCGTGGCCCTGATGACCATCGCCTTCCGCTGGTTCAACCGGATCGAGGTTGGCGAGCTGCTGAAGCCCATGATGCTAACGGGCGAGTGGGACGGGGCGTGGGCCGAGAAGACCCTCAGACCTCACGTCAACGCAGGTGGTCGCACGTGCACCGGAGCGTACATGATCCGTACCCCTACCGGCAAGGACAAGCTGACAGGAGTTCTCGAGCTCATCGAAGGGGCAAGGCAGACTGCGGAACACTTGGCCAATTACGGGGCAGGTCCGTGCGAGCGGCGTCTTGAGGACGCTCACAAGATCGTGATGGAGACGTGGCTTCTGGGACCGTTCCTGGCGTACGAGATCGTCACTGACCTCCACCACACTCACATCCTCGAGACCGCCTGCGACACCCACACCTGGGCCTCACCTGGGCCCGGTGCCGCCCGGGGTACTTCCTGGCTCCTCTATGGCCGCCGGGACAAAGTAGGGTATGGTTCCACCAAGGGCAAGGCCCTATCCATGTCCACCATGCACGATCTCGTCGCCCTTGCCAACGACGGAACCGACCTCTGGGACTTCCCCGAACGGCCCTGGGAGATGAGAGAAGCAGAGCACCAACTCTGCGAATTCGACAAGTACAGGAGGGCCCAGGGTGGGCAGCGCCTGAAGAGAAGGTACTTCCCGGCATGAGAGGACAACTGACAGAAGCCATCAAGGCTCAGGCCCGGGAACACCTGGGCTGGGAGATCAACCAGACTGAACTACGGCTCATGCCGTACATCCAGTCTGTGATGATGAACGATCAGCGACTCGATCCGAGGAAGATCAACGGCCCGGAACGTGAGATCCTCCAGAAGTAGCGCGAGGCTGGCCACATCGAGGGTGGTATCGGTGGTCTGTTGATCACCCGTGAGTTCTGGGACATTATCAACGACATCCTTTTTGAGGGGTATGTAGCAGCATGAAAAGCAGCAGAGAAGAAGTTTACGAAGCGATCGACAGTGAGCGCGAGTATCAGCAGCAGCGCTGGAACGTAGATACCACGACTAGTCGTGGAGAGCACGAGATCGAGGCGTGGGTGCTGTTCATGGAGGATTACCTGCTCGAAGCCCGGAAGCAGCTTTCGCGCAATGGGCGACCTCTGGCACACTGCCTCGCTCTTGAGAGCATACGAAAAGTCACTGCGATGGGCGTCGCCTGTATGGAGCAGAACGGAGCACCGAAGAGATGAGAACAATCGTCGTACGGAACGTCCATCAGGCCCTACCCGAGGGCTGCTACCAACTCCTCAAGTTCGGCGTGGAGACCACCAGCCGGAACGGCCCGGTCAAGGTGATGCCCATCCCTCTGACCACGGCGTACATGAAGCCCACCGAGCGGGTGCTGTTCCACCCGGAGCGGGACGCCAACCCCTTCTTCCACTTCTTCGAATCGCTGTGGATGCTCCACGGCGACAACGATGTGGAGTTCGTCAGCTTCTTCAACAGCGGGATGGCCGCCTACAGCGACGACGGTCAGACGTTCAACGCTGCCTACGGCAACCGCTGGCGCAGACACTTCGGCAGGGACCAGCTCGACCTCATCATCAAGGCCCTAGATGCGGACCCCTCCTGCCGCCGACAGGTGCTCGGGATGTGGGATCCGCGCCACGACCTGGGCCTCCAGTCCCGGGACCTGCCCTGCAACACCCAAGCCTATTTCCAGGTGGACCTGGACGGCAAGCTGGCGATGATGGTCACCAACCGGAGCAACGACCTCATCTGGGGAGCCTACGGGGCGAACGCTGTTCACTTCAGCTTCCTCCAGGAGTACATCGCCACCGGTCTCGGTCGCGAGTGCGGGATCTACTACCAGACCTCGTTCAACACCCACTTCTACACCGAGCCCCACCAGAAGCTCGTGGAGACCCTGGCAGCCAAGACTCCGCAGCCGCCCGAGCAGTACTCCTGCCCCTACTCGGAAGGCCGGGTCGCGAACACGATCCCGCTCATGTCGATCCCCCGGGGCCGGTGGGACCGAGAGCTGGACACGTTCTTCCACCTTCGCGACGCGAGCAAGTATGTGGACCCCTTCCTCTCGGACGTCGCCGTCCCGCTCTACCTGGCCTATGTGGCCTTCAAGAGCAAGACCCCAGATCGCTTCGATCGGGCTCTCCGGTACGTGGGCCAGTGCGCCGCACAGGACTGGATGATCGCCTGCTCCGAGTGGCTCCTCAGGAGACAAGCCAAATGCGCGACCTCGTCGATCTCGTAACCAAACTGAGGGAGGGGTCCGCAGTCGAGCGGGTCCACACCCTGCCCCACCACGGCAGCTACTCCGTGGGCAAGCACAGCTACGACGCTACGATGCTGCTCTTCGCCCTCCACCCGGGCCCCACCATGGAACTGGTCAAGGCTGTGATGTCCCACGACCTGGGCGAACGGTGGACCGGCGACGTCCCGGCCCCGGCCAAGTGGTCCGACGGGGAGTTCGCGAAACGGGTTCAGAAGCTGGAGAAGAGGTGTCTTGCCCACCTCGGGTACGACATTAGCTTGACCGTCGAAGATGTCCAGTGGCTGAACGCTGTGGACAAGCTGGAGCTACTCCTCTGGTCCAAGGAGCAGATCGCCCTTGGCAACCAGAACGCACTTGTTGTTGTGGGCAACCTCATGGCCTGGTTCAAGTGTAGCGAAAGGCAGATACCCAAACCTGTTCGACTTTTCATCACCAACCACAGATGGTCTAGGACACCAGACGTCCTCCCCAAATGAAACTCGTAGTTGTAGAGAGTCCCTACGCAGGAAAGGTCGAGCGCAACGTAGAGTACGCTCGGCGCTGCCTGTCAGACTGCCTGTTACGGGGTGAGGCCCCGATTGCTTCACATCTTCTGTACACGCAGGAAGGTGTTCTGGACGATGAGATCCCGGAGGAGCGTACCAGGGGCATCGCGGCGGGTATCCACTGGGCGAACAGAGCGGACTTCGTGGTGTTCTACACGGACTGGGGCTGGTCTCCCGGCATGTACAAAGCTCGAGACCACTACGACAACATCGGAATGTCGTACACAACAAGGATGATTGGCAGATGAGCTACATCGACAGACTAGACCAGATCGCGGCAGAGGATTGTGCCCAACTCCGAGCGAAGGACAAGGAGTACGGCGGCAGCTGGCTCAAGCGTGGCGGAGTCGGAGCCTTCATGATGCTCGCCCGCAAGTGGGATCGCCTGGAGACGGCGATGGGGACGCCCCTCCCCGACCTTGACCGGTTCGACGTCATCGAGCGGGCGGTCTACGACGAACGGGAGGAAGGCCTCCTGGACGACATCGGCGATCTGCGGCGGTACCTCCTGCTGGTGGAGGCCGAGATCCGCGAGCGCCTGGTCTTGGCACCAGACGTCAAGCCCCACGGAGTCAAGTGTGGCTCCCCCGATGAAGCTTGTTCGTGTGACAACCCGTCCATCCGCTAGATGGCGATCCCCAGCTTCACTCCGCGGTCGAGTTGGACCCCTCCCCACCTCGGAAGTCTCCCGTCCTGGGAGGGGGCCAAGAGAGTCTGTGTGGACCTGGAAACCCGGGATCCCCAGCTCACGAAACTCGGGCCGGGGGTACGCCGAGACGGCTACGTCATCGGCATCGGGTTCGCGATTGAGGACGGCCCGGCAGACTATCTGCCGATCCGTCACGAGAACGGCACGAACGTGGACGAGGACCATGCGTGGCAGTACATTCGCGACCAGGCGAATGTGTTCAAGGGCGAACTCTGTGGGGCCAACCTGCCCTACGATCTTGACTACTGCGCGGAGAACGGTGTGGAGTTCGAGCCTCGGTTCTACCGGGACTGCGGGGTAGCCGAGCCCCTGCTGGACGAACTCCAATTCTCCTACGGTCTGGATGCCATCGCCGAGCGGCGAGGCATCCCCGGCAAGGATGAGACCCACATGCGAGCGGCTGCCGCTGCCTGGGGTGTGGACCCGAAGAAGGGGATGTGGGAGTTGCCGCCCGAGCACGTTGGGGCCTACGCTGAGCAGGACTGCCGACTGCCCATGCAGCTACTCCGCCGTCAGGAGCGCGAGATCTACGACCAGGGCCTGGAGAAGGTATGGGACCTGGAGTCCCGCCTGCTGCCGGTGCTCCTCAAGATGCGTCGCCGGGGTATCCGAGTGGATTTCGACAAGCTGGCCGAGGTAGAGGAATGGTCCATCGGGCGGGAGACCTCCGCTCTGGCGCGGCTAACCCTCATGACCGGCATCAACCTGACAGTGTCGGATACCACGAAGACCGCTGCCCTGGTGCCTCTGCTGGCCCACGAGGGGATCAAAATACCCCAGACAGCTCCGACCGAGAAGTTCCCCAACGGCCAGAACTCTGTCAAGAATGATTGGCTGAGGACCCTGGACAACGACGTGGCTCGGGAGATCCTGGTCGCGAAGAAGTTCAACAAGCTGCGAGGTACATTCGTCAAGTCCGTTCGCACGCACGCCATCGGTGACCGCATCCACTGCACGTTCAAGCAGATGATCGGAGAGTCCGACGCGGTGGGTGGAAGCGACTCCGGCGCACGATACGGGCGGCTGGCCTGCAAGGACCTGAACATCCAGCAGCAACCCGCTCGGGATCCCGAGATCGGACCCGTCTGGAGAGCCATCTACATCCCCGACGAGGGTGGGCAGATGGCCGTCCACGACTACTCCCAGCAGGAGCCTCGATGCGCTGTGTCCTACGCGGAACAGTTGCGGCTACCCCGGGCGTTCGAGATGGCGGAACGCTACAGGAACGATCCTACGGCGGACAACCACGACATGATGGCCACGCTCATCAACCCGAGTTGGCCCAGCATCGGAGACAAGAAGGAGAAGAAGAGGCAGCGTGACGCGGCGAAGGTCATCTTCCTTGGCCTGTCCTACGGGATGGGCCCCGGCAAGCTGGCCCGCTCGTTGGGCCTCCCCACCGAGTGGAAGGAGTTCACCAACGAGGATGGCGAGCTGATCAAGTATCTCGGTGCGGGGCCAGAAGCCCAGGCTCTGCTGGACAGATTCAGGGACGGCGTCCCGTTCGTCAAGAAGCTGATGAAGGCTGCCGAGCTGAAGGCCAAGAAGCGGGGATACGTGATCACAAAGGGTGGTCGTCGTTGCCGGTTCAAGCGTATCTGGAACCCTGTCAAGAGACGCTGGGAGTACGAGGATGTCCACAAGGCCGGCAACCGCATCGTCCAGGGCAGCTCCGGCGATCAGACCCGTCACGCCATGGTGAACGCCGACGACGCTGGGATCTTCCTCCAGCTCCAGGTCCACGACGAGCTGACCCACACCATCTGGTCCCCCGAAGAATCACTCCACTGCCGCGAGGTGATGGAAGCAGCGTTGCCGATGAGCGTCCCGGCGAAAGTGGACATCGAAGTTGGCCCCAACTGGGGCGACATCTCCGAACCGGAATGGGCGAAACGATGAGAGTGATTGTATGTGGCGGACGGGGCTACAAAAACTATGTCAAGATGCGTCAGGTGCTCAACGAGTTGCACATCACGGTGCTGATCAACGGTCAGTCCTGGGGAGCTGACGCCCTCTCCTCCCTGTGGGCCCACGACACCGGCACCCCCGTCGCTGAAGTCCCAGCTCTGTGGGACGCGTTCGGCAAGTCTGCGGGTCACATGCGCAACCGAGTGATGGTCACCAACTTCGGCAAGATTGACCGCGTGATCGCCTTCCCAGGTGGGGCAGGCACCCGGTCCATGATCCGCATCGCCGAGTCGCTCGACATCCCCGTGAAGGTTGTGGAATGAGATGTCCCACGTGTCTACGACTACCCATCCGTCCGAAGGTGTCCCAATGCAGTCTCTGCACAGCATACTATGAGCAAGAACTCCAAGATGAAGAAGCAGATGCAGAGGATCAGCGACTGGGCGCGGAAGAGGGAGCTCCCGTTGATGCACGCGATCTTCTGGCGACAGAGGGCTGGTTTCTACATCGCAGGGACTCTGGAGCACCCGTGATGCGACCGCCCGGGGGAACGGTGGTCACTGTTCCGGAACTACGACCAGGACGAGAAACGACGGGATCTGGTGTTCGCCAAGCTGGCGGACCGAAAGGATCTGGACGTGAGGAGAGTGGACCTGTGACCGACTGGGACAAGAGGTTCCTCGAACTCGCGGAGCACGTCTCTGCCTGGTCCAAGGATCCCTCTACCCAGGTGGGGGCTGTCATAGTCGACGCGAAGCGTAGGATCCTGGCGGTGGGCTACAATGGATTCCCCCGGGGGATCGACGATAACCCGGACATCTTGGCCGATCGGGACGAGAAGTACAGTCTGACCGTTCACGCCGAGATGAACGCCATCCTGAACTCTGGGGCCATGCCTCGGCTGGAGGACGCGACCCTCTACGCGACCCTCTTCCCCTGCAACGAGTGCGCCAAGGCCATCATCCAGGCGGGAGTCACTCGTGTTGTGTCCTACGAGCCCACCAACGAAAGGTGGAAAGAGTCCCACGCCATCGCGAGACAAATGTTCGACGGGGCAGGCGTGAAGGTCACCATCCGATGAGTGAGAAGAACCTTGCCGGCCATGTTATGAAGGCTCTGAAGCCTCTGGACGGACTCCGTGTCGAGAACCCCTGCCACCCCGGCACACCGGATGTGAACTACATCGGTGGCTGGATCGAGCTCAAGCAGCAGAACGCCTGGCCGAAGAAGCCGGAAACCCCACTGAAACTCAACCACGACCTCACCCTACAGCAACGCATCTGGCTGATCCGTAGAGAGGACAAGGGTGGAGTCGCCCTCGTTCTCGTGCAAGTCGCCCGAGACTACTTGTTGCTTTCTGGTGGGGTTGCCGCTAGACTCATTGGTGAAGCCACTCAGGCTGAACTCAAGACAGCTGCCATCGCGATCTGGTACTCTGCCTCATCCATGAAACAAGAACTGGCCACATGCTTACGACGTCTCAACTGACCCCCTCCGAGCGGCTGCTTGTGGACCGCCGTCGCCGGGGCCTCACCCAGACGCAGGCGTCGCAAGCGTGGGGGTTCTCGGAGTGGCACTACCGGATGGTCGAGGCGGGCAACCGTCAGTCCTCCTGCCCCCGGATCCGGATCGGAAAACTCAGGCCCTACGAATCAGCCTTCCTGATGCGACGTCGCCTCGGCTGGAGGCGCACGGAGCTGGCCAAAATGATCGGCGTCTCCTCCTGGTGGCTCACCCAAATGGAACGAGGTAGGGTCAACCCGAATCGACTTCTCAGCTTCTGGAGATAGCACGTGGCGAAGTCCCCCGCCGTTGACTTCCTGACGTACATGTACCCCAAAGGGCCGTGGCTCCTCACGGCCCTGCCGGTGGAACGCAAGTCAGGTCTCACCACCAACTCTCGCACCTTCTACCCCAAGGATTCCAAGGCTGTCGACAAGTGGATCGCCGAGTTCTCCGGCGGCGACTTCAACTTCTACTTCTCCGTGAACCCTCCGAACCGGGACATGGACAAGAAGGCTACTCGGCTCGACATCCGAGAGCTGGCGTTCCTCCACGTGGACCTGGATCCCCGTGCCGGGGAGGACCCCACCGAGGAGCGCACGAGGATCCTGGACCTCCTCACCGATGGTCTCCCCAAGGACATGCCCAAGCCGAGCGCCATCATCGACAGCGGTGGCGGCTTCTGGGCATTCTGGCGGCTGACCGACCCGTTCGAGATCAACGCCAACGAGAAGAGGTACGACGAGGCCAAGCTCTACAACCTCCAGCTCGAGCTGCTCTTCGGTGCTGACCACTGTCACAACGTCGACAGGATCGCCCGGCTGCCGGGAACAACCAACTACCCAGATCAGCGCAAAGTCTCCAAGGGGAGGAAGGTGGCTCCCTCAGTGGTCGTCATGTCCGGGCCGGATGCGTACCCCCTGACCCGGTTCATCAAGGCCCCATCCGTCGCGGCGAAGTCCAAGATAGCGAGCGCTGACCGGGGTGCCTCCATCGAGATCTCCGGCAACCTGCCTCGCATCCAAGACGTGATGACGGAGCTGTCCAAGGCGAGCGACCTGGCCAAGGTGGCCATCGTCCAGGGCTGCGACCCCGACGACATCACCCGGTGGGCTAAGGAAGGTGGTGGCGTCGACCGCTCGGCAGTGCTGCACTTCGTCTGCTGCGAACTGGTCCGGGGCGACTACTCTGACGACGTCATCTACTCGGTCATCACAGACCCCGACTTCGTGATCAGCGACTCAGTCATCGACGGGTCGAACGGCAGGACGGACGGGTACGCCAAGCGACAGATCCAACGGGCCCGAGAGTTGGTCAAGATCAGCCCCGGGTTCATGAACCTGAACGACGAGTTTGCTGCGGTGCTGGCGTACGATGGGGTGGGCCAGAGGGTTGTCAACCTGGTCACCGGCGAGTCCCACAAGCCCAACGAGTTCATCGCCTTCTTCGCGAATCAGTTCGTGACCGTCTTCAACGACAAGGGCGACCCGATGCAGAAGCCTCTCGGGAAGTACTGGTGGGAGCACAAGGACCGGCGGTCCTACGCTCGGGACAAGTTCGCTCCTCCAGGGGTGCCGGTGGGCATCGACGAACTGAACACGTGGCAGGGGTTTGCTGTAGAGCCCCTTCCCGGCGGGTCCTGCGATCTGTACCTGGCCCACATCCGTGACGTCGTGTCCAACGGGGAGAAGTCTATCTACGAGTATCTCCTGGACTGGATGGCCAAGTCCGTCCAGGAGCCCCACCGGAAGATTGGTACGGCACTCGTGCTGCGGGGAGACCCCGGCACCGGCAAGGGCACGTTCGCGAAACCGTTCACGGAGCTGTTCGGGTCCCACGGGATGACGATCACAGACCCGTCCCTCCTGGTCGGCAGCTTCAACGGCCACCTGGAGCACTGCGTCACGCTCTTCGCCGACGAGGCGGTGGGCGCCAACATGGACAAGAAGGGTGAGTCCATCGTCAAGGCTCTGGTGACAGAGGAGACGATCGCGATCAACGCGAAGTTCAAGGCTGCCGGTCAACGGGCCAGCTATCTTCGGATCATCATGGCGTCGAACGAGGAGCTGGCGGTGAGGATCTCCAAGGGTGACCGCCGGTTCGTGGTCCTGGACGTAAACAGCAGCCGGGTCGAGGATCGGGTATACTTTGAAGCTGTGAATGAGGAACTCAACAACGGTGGCCGGGAGGCTCTCTTGTACATGCTTCTCGCACGGGACGTGAGTGAGTTCCACGCGGAGGCCAGTCGCCCCAAGACCCTTGCCCTCAGTGAGCAGAAGAACCTGTCAGGCAACCCTCTGGAGCGCTGGTGGGTCTCCGTCCTCCAGGAGGGAGTACTCGACGATGTCATCCTGACCAACGGGGCCCTGATCCAGACCGGCACAGTGTGCTGGGACTACAACTCGGCACTGAACAACCGGGTGCGGATCGGCGAGATGGCTGCCTTCATGAAGAAGGTACTCGGCAAAGACACTAAGTGTCAAGTCGACGGCACTGGTATCCACAACATCCAGGGCCGGAACGTCCACCCGTCCAGTGGGCAGGAGAAGACCACCCACTCCGCCCGACCATACGTGTTCGCCCTCCCCTTCCTGAAGGAAATGCGCGAGGCGTACGACACCTACACCGGGAGTGTCTCCAAGTGGGAGACCGAACCGATTACTCCCCCTGTTGAGACTGAGGCTTTCTGATGGCTGAGAAGAAACTGAAACTCCGGACCACCTATCCCAAGGAACTCCGTGCCGAGGCGAAAGCTGCCGGCAAGGGGGTCATCACCATCAGCATCGAATTCCCGAACGGCGAACGTGAAGAGAGGCAGATGGCCGGTTCAGCCATCGAGTGTCGCTTCGCCAAGTGGGCTGGCGTACTGCTGACCGAGCCACGGGCCAGACCCATCCCGGACCTTGAAGAGCTGGTGAGGAACCACCTGGAATCATGAAGCCTATCATCGTAGATCCCTTCTCGTACAGTAGGGCAGCTGCCCGCAAGGATGCAGAGAGAATAGTGACAGAGTTCTGCTCTTTCCACGATCTCTCTGAACCTCAGCTCCACGATAACTTGGCTGTCACCCATAAATGGGGGAAATACGGATGGTGTACTCGAAGAGGTCTCTTTTGTAGTCTCGGGAGGAGTCCTGTCAAGAAGCCAGGCTACTCCTGGACATTCACTGGGTACACGGCTGACCTAACTGCCTACGGGATCATGAGCCACGAGTTAGGCCATTGGTGGGCGTACAGCCTGGGAAGAGACCTCATGACAGAACTTGAAGTCGCTATGAGGTCTCTTCGCGAACCTGCGATTTCCGGTTACGATCGCAGCGTTCCCGGGGCCGAGAGTATCGCTGAGGCTACTCGTCTCATGATTCTCAATCCTGATCTCCTAGAAAAAGGAAGACCTACCAGGTACGAATTACTCCGTTCCTACGGTATGGAACCTCTTCACTCGGCTTCTTGGCAGGAGATACTCCAGAACGCCCACCCGAAGATCATCTCTGCCGCAGAGAACTGGATGGAACAAACATCATGACCAACTACGAATCTGAACATCTCTGGGACGCAATCGAAGAGTGCGCGATTGCTGGCTGGTCTCGCGAGAAGGTCATGAGGGAGGCGAGCGAGCACTGGATAGAAGTCAAGCGCAGAGAACTCGCGGAGGCCGTGGCTGCTGACAACAAGCAGTAGTCCATTCTACGCCTGGCCCCAGAGTCTAAGGTAGTATGAAGTCATGAAGACCACAACCACGATCCGGCCCACCGAGTTCATCGCGACGGACGGGTACGGAACCTGTCTCTGGCACCGTCAGCATCAGTTCTACCTGGAGCACACGGTCCCAACTCTGCCGAAGTGTGACATCTGCGGCGGGTGCACAGGAGACAAGCGTTCCCCTCGCCACGAATTATGTCGCCTGCGGAAGAACGACGGGTACCCCACCCCTGTGATACAGACCATCAGCAAGTGCGGTTGCAGCTTCTGCCGATGAGCAACTCAATCGAGCTGACCTACAAGGGTCTCACGATTGAGGCGGAGATCGAGGACTACGATCCAGGGGTCCACACCTACAGCAACGGGGACCCCGGCTACCCTCCCTCGGGAGGTGGCTGCGAGTCCTTCTTCTGGGTAGTGAACGACCTCGACGAGGTGCTGCTGGCGATGGGCATCAGCGATGACAAGAGCCTGATGATCAGAACTTACTACAAGATGTTCGGCGAACTCCCACGGACCCTGTGCGAGAAGATAGATCGCGAGTGGGAAAAGGACATCATGGACGCCGCAACCGACTACTTCTGGAACGACGCATGAACACGAAGACACTACTCGCAGCGATGTTGGCCACCGAAGGACTAGCAGAGTCACTCGGACTCAGGATCGATGGCCCAGTCCCGAAGAGCATCCCGAAAGCCGAGCGACGCAAGCGACGCAAGGCTGCCAAACGAGCCAAGCGGAGCAAGAGGAGGAACCGATGATGTTCCAACCCTGCTCCGGTTGCGGAGCTGCCGACTCCGTCCACGACGACGGACCGTACAAAGAGACCTGCACCTGCGAAGAGTGTGGGGCCCAGTTCGAGATCGAACCGAGCGCTGACCTCGACGGCGATGACTCCACCGTGGGCGAAAGGATTGACTGATGGAAACTAAGACCAAACCCAAGACGGACAAGAGCATCGGCGACGTCTGGCCTCCGCTCGCTCACATCACTCGGGACGACCCGGTCACTGACAAGTCGTTCGCGATCTGTGGTGCGAGGTTGGCTGGCATCGAACTGTTCAACGCCACCAAACTCTGCAAAAAGTGCCTCGAGATTGTCGAGAGGCTGGAATCATGAAGTATTGCCGAGCGAGGAGCAGACTGATCTGCTCGTCCATCAGGGACCACGGTTCGGGTGCCCGGATCGCACTCCCCTTGTCGGAGATGGCCGCTGTACAGTGGAGGATATTGCCCACCCACGAGAACGCGACGAAGATCGTCCTGGCCGCAGAGCTGGCGGTGGCGCGCATCGAGGAACTCGAGGCCCGGATCCATGCGGCTGGCGTGTGGCAGGAGCAGCTGCTCGCTCAGATCGAGGCTCTGAAGCCCGCCACCATGGTGGCTGAGAACTGGATGGGGTGGCGTCTGTTCTGCGAGGGCGCCCGGTCGAGCTACCGCACAGTTCAACGGCTGGTGGCCGACGCCATCGTCCTCCGCGTGAAGAGAGACCTCGAGCGTGAGCAGCAATGTGGGTGTCTCGACTGACTTACAACCGTTTGTCTACAAAGATCCGACGAGCAGGTAGCCTTTCCGTGTGACGAGGGTAGTATGAAGCCATGAAGAACATCGAAGAAGACATCGACATCCCGCTGACCGCAGCCCAGCGGCGAGACATCTCCGACATGATCGCGAACCTCGTCGATCTCCAGGCCCGGGGAACTCTCAAGATCTATTGCCTCTACCCCGGTCAGTCAGCCGACGAAGCGTTCTACTCTGTCAGCCAGAAGATCGCCAACCTGGTGGATGAAGACGAGATGATTGAAGCTGAAATCAGGGAGGCCCGATGAAGAAGCCCAATTGGAGAGAGGAAGTCGACGACAACTGCCAGTGGCCCCGGTGCCACGAGGTAGGCACGGTCCACTACTCTCGCGGATCTACCGAGTGGATCACGTCGTACGGTGGGGTCTGGCTCTGCGACGCCCACCAACGAGAGATGAGCCGGGCCTTGTTCCCCGACCCGGTGATGCCGGTGGAGGTCGGGACCCAGGTCTGGCTGAAGGAGTTTGAGGACTACCCTCGGGAGCAGGTCTGGGTCCGCGACTGGATCTGGATGAACCAGATGGTCCTCGTCCTGGTGTCCGACAACCCCAAAGAGGACCTCGACGATTGCCAAGCGGTTGACCTGGAGATGATAGAACAATGAGACCTCACAAGATGAACGTGGGACAGGCGATCTGGGACCTGGAAGAGAACGGCTCCAGTCGGGACCCGATCTTCTACGGGGACTGGGAGACCACTCCCGATTGGCTGAGGAGCGAGATCTACCTGTCCCGGTTAGCCTCCAGTGTCCGGATCGGGTACTACGGTGGCCCCGATCACCATCTGGTCAAGCACGGTACGCTGTCCGGCATGGTCCAGGACCGACGCAAGACTCGGGTAGCCCGAGAACGGCCTGTCGCCGCCACCTGCGAGGAGAGTCTGGAGGAGGCGAGGGTGGAGAATCGCATGCTGGCGCTCTCCATCACCGATCTGAGTGAGGAGCGCGACCTCCTGGAGGACGACCTCAAGCGGTTGGTCACACACCCGCCCGGGTGGAAGGACTCAGGCCGCGACCGGTGGGCCCTTGTCGCCGAGGCACTCCGCCGGGGATACACCTACGCGGTCGATCTCTGCAAAAAGTTTGATGTGGACCCATTCGCCACGTACGAAGACGAGAAACGATGAAACGCTACAAGATCCTCGCCGAGTACCGAGCCACCGTCAAACTCGAGATCGAGATCGACGATGATGAGGCTAGCCCGGAAGACCCCCAGAACTGGGACACGTTCGTGTCCGAGCGCCAGAACGATTTCGTACTGTACGACGTCATCGACGTCCAAGAGGTAGAGGAATTCTGATGAAGTCCTTCAAGTGGAAGATCTACTGCGGGCCGAAGTTCATCGACTCCGGCACCATACAGGGGGAGAACGAGCGCGACGCCCTCCGCGAGGTCCTGACCATGAAGGGTCAGATGGACGCGGACAAGTCCTACGCCATCACCGTGGGTGGCACCACGATGTCCTCCTACGGTGATGAGTTCCAGCGCTCGGCCGGAGTTGCCGGTTGGGGGGATGATGTCGACCGGAAGCCCATGAAGGGAAGGTACCACTACGATCCGGTGAAGGAGGACATCCTCAAGAGACTGACCAAGGCCACCATGAAGGTGATCAAGGCTGCCGAGTGTCAGAAGCACATGGACGGTCAGCATCGGTGGATGTCCCATGGCCGCGCTCGCCCGGATGAGTGTGCGTGCGGAGCCACAAGGAAAGCCGAGTGCGCAGCCCACCCGTCTGGTGTGCACCTCATGAGCGACATAGCGACCAACCCCCTCACCGGAGAGAGACATGCGCAGTGTGCGAGCTGCGGGTTCGTCGAGCCGAGGGGCACCGACGCTCTGGTAGGCACAGCTCTGGAGGCAGGGAGGAAGGGCGACCTGATCCTGGTCAAAATAGATGCGGGTGGGAACGTCTCCGGCATATGTGGGGCTGATATCGCCATCAACGAACGTCTGAGGCAGGGGGCCGCCGGCCGATTCTACCCTCCGACGGGGTACGCCACGGGCGGGGTCGTGAAGTCCAGCCCGACCATCACGGTCAAGCATGGTGTGTGGACTGACGGGTTCACTACTGTGGAGGCAGTTACGATCAGGAGGATCGCCACTCTTCAGGGCCTAGACCCCCATCTGATCGTAGGTGCCGTCAGGAAGTCCTTCGCCTGGGAGTTCTACTGCTCAGATGGTGGAACCATCATGATCTCGGACGAGATGATTGCGCAATTCAAGGGCTGACAATGGGTTACAGCTGTCAGACCACGAATGTTCAGCCGCTGCCGGCTGAGCCGGGTACAATCTAGCGGCTGAACTAAACATCTCACGGAGAACACAATGGCACACATGATCATGGGAACGGACAGGTACGGAGAAGTCAGGAAGAACGGCCAGCGCGCATGGCACGGCCTCGGCCTGGAGATCGAAGAGGGATTCGGCGCCAGCAGCCGCGACAAGGCCACGGCCATGAAGGTCGCCCTCGCCAGCATCTAGCACACGGGGCCTCATCCTGTTCTTCATGGGGGTGGGGCCTCACCTCGTTACGAAAACAAACTTCCGCCCAGGGTCTGACAGCCGGGTAAGGTGAGGCATGAAGCGACCCCGAGACAGTCAGCGGAGCAAACTCTACGGGTGGGAGGGATCGGAGCTCAAGACCGCCTGGCTGGTCATTGACATCGACAACACCCCGCTCGGTGAGGCCACGGCCCAGCGACTGGTGAACATGGCATGGAAGGAGTTCTCGAGGAGGCCTGACACCGCTCCAGTAGTCCGAGTCATGAGGAACCGGGGCCGGGGTTCAGCATCTTACAACCGGATCCTTCTGTCCTCCTCCTACCTCAGCACCCAGACCACATGGTACGTCCTCCACGAGCTGGCCCACGTGATCATGATGCGTAGCTTTGGCCTCTGGGAGTTCGCCGTGCACGGTCCGGAGTTCTGTGAGCTCTACGCTCGGCTTCTCGACAAGTACACGGCAGCGAGATACGCTGACGTCATCGCGTCCATGAAGGACGCTCGCCTGAAAGTTTCCCCGAAGGGTATACTTCTGTACCGTGAGTGATCTCCGCGACTTCCTAGATGGCGAGGCTCTCTCCTCCAGAGAGGGCAAGTTCGTGAAGAGGTGTAGCGTCTGCAGCCAGCCGGAGATTGCAAAAGAGGTTGCGGAGTATGCAGCCGGACGCCAAGACGGTACAATTGCCCTCAGTGTCTGGCAGATCTGGAAGAGCTACTTCCAGCCGAAGCGATCGATCGGCAACCACGCGACCATCGAGACCCACATCAAGATGCACCTCGGGATCATGTTGAAATGAGCGACGATCTCTCCAAGTTCCTCTCCGCCCCGGACAGCGTCCGGAAGAACGAAGCCGAGCGGAAGAAGTACGAACTCCGGAAGGCCAAGGAGCAGGCGGCTGCCAAGCGCGAGAAGAACTCCAAGTCCCCTGACGACCCGTCCGTGGAGGACCTCCTCGCGGACCTGATCCGCTGTGCCGAGGATCCCGAGACCAACCCGTTCTACAAAGACAGGACCCTCTCGGCCAAGAGATACAAACGGTTCGGTCACTACCCGATGGAGGATATCGATCGGGAGTTCGGCCAGTTTGAGCACGCGAAGCAGGTGGGGGGGCTCATGGACCAGCCGGGGACACGGACCTGGAAGGCCAGCCGGGCCCAGGCCAGCAGGCGAGAGCATGCCGGACGCTACCAGGAACGGTACATCCATCCGCACCGATACCTGCCTGGCGAGAGGGAGCTCCACGGAGTGGAGTCCATCGTTAGCATCAGCGACACGCACGCCACCTTCCTGGACCCCTTCACTTGGCATGCGTTCCTCCGCACACTCCAGCACCTAGAGCCCGACATTGTCTACCTGAACGGCGACATCCTGGAGGGTGGCGAGATCAGTCGCTTCCCCAAGATCCCCGGGTGGTCGGTGTCCCTACAGGTCGAATTCGATTTCGCCCGTGAGATGTTCCGACAGATCCGGGAGGTGGCGCCGGATGCCGAGTTGATCTGGGGAGCAGGCAACCACGGTCTGGACCGGCTGGCCATGTACCTGACCCAGGTGGCCCCGGCCCTGAGTGGCCTCCGAGCGCTCCGCTTCGACCAGCTGGCAGGCGTCGAGGAGTTTGGGGTGAAGCTGGCCCAGGGAGGGACCATCGCGTCACCTGCGGGAACTGAGGATCACCTGCCGGGAACGCTGTTCCACGACTCCTACCTGATCCACCACGGCACGTGCCTGGGCGTGACCCCCTATCTCCAGGAGCTGCGCTCCGCGATGTACTCGGGTCAGTCGGGCCACATCCACCGGGCAGGGATGGCGTATGCCACCACGGAGCAGGGAGGGGCGAAGACCTGGATGTCCACCCCGATGGGCTGCGTGCCTAGAGCGGGTCGGGCCTACATCAAGAATCGGAACACCGGCTGGCAGACTGGTTTCGGGGTATGCTTCATGCACTCAGGGGGCCGGGTCCATCAGTATCCGGTCGTCACGAGTGAAGGGGTCGCCATCGTGGAGGGCCTCATGATCGAGAACCCTGGACTACCCGAGCCTGACCCGTCGAAACTCTGGTTGCCAGATTTCAAACTATGAAATACCCCTGCCTTGCGCCCGGATGCACGAGGAGCGCACAGACCTGCTCGTTCCTGGCGAGTGATGAGCCGTGGCTGTTCGAGTTCTGCTCCCGTGAGTGCTGGGACACGGTCGACATCGTGGACCACCTGAGGGCTGAAGCCGACGAGCTCTGTACCATCGCAGCCGAGGCGATCGAAGCCCGAGACAAGCGCATCGCCAACATGGAGAGCGTCATCAAGAAGCTGATCGATGCGTTCGGCGTCGTGGCCGTGAACCGCGTGCTGAAGAAATGACCCCCGAAGAGTACTCTGAAGTGCAGAAGATGATCACTCATCAGTTTGAACTGGCCCTGGCGGGAGAGCGTCCGGTGTACTGCCTCCGGTGTAGTCGGCCCTTCCGCTGCCGGGAGACAACCAAGTTCGGAGACATGTTCCGCTCCGTCCACCCCTACCGACACGCAGTCCAAGGTGGCCGAGGAATCTGTCCCGGATCCTCCGAGCCTGCGGTGCTGACCCCGGGGCAGAACCGTGACAACATCTAACAACTTCCAAGCCAACCTGGCAGCAGCCCTCGAGTACGGCATTGACGTGGAGGGCCGGAGGATCTTCCTCCAGGGTGACGTTGACTCCGACAACATCGCCATCGCCATTCGAGGCATGTACCTCATGGCCGACGACAGCCCAAACCCGATTGACCTCTACATCGCCAGCTATGGTGGGGACATCGACGAGACGTTCGCGCTCCACGACGTGACCCGTACCATCAGAGTCCCAGTCCACACCACAGCCCTCGGGATGTGCATGTCGGCGGCTCCGTTCCTCGTCGCCTGCGGGCATCCGGGTGAAAGGTATGCCAGCGAGAACTGCGAGTTCATGCTCCACACCGCCAGCATGGAGCTGAACGGTACGATGATGAACATGGAGGGTACGGTCGAGGCCACCAAACGTCGCTGCGAGCGCATGGACCGGCTACTCGCCAAGTACACCAAGATGCCCTACCGGCACTGGGCGAAGTTCAGTAAGGCGAGCACCGACCACTACTTCGGGGCGGAGCAGGCCCTGGAGTGGGGCCTGATCGACGAGATTTGGTGTAAGAAGTCCTAAAGTTCCGCGTCAGACCTAGTCGAAGAGGGTGCTATGGACAAGACTCAGATGCTAGACCGGATCGAAGTCCTGGAAGCCGAGCGTGATCACTACAAGCAGCTGGCGGAGACGGACCAGCTCACGCAGCTCCCCAACCGCCGGGCTCTGGAGCGGAGAACTCACGCCCGAAACGGATGGTTCGTGATGGCTGACCTGAACGGTTTCAAGGCTGCTCAGGACTACCACCCTGACGGGCACGCATACGGTGACCGGTTGCTCCAGGAGTTCGCTGAGTTCCTCGACAGCAGCTGCCGGGCCGGGTGCGAGGATCGGGTCAGCTGCCGCATAGGTGGGGATGAGTTCGTCGTCTGGTGCCCAACCGAGCGTGGGGCACAGCGGATCCAGGGCAAGATCGCGTTCTGGAGGAGCAGAGATGGCGCCGTCGGTGCTGCCGCCGGGTTGGGCAAGGATCTGGACTCTGCCGACGCTGCCATGTTCCTCTCCAAGAAAAAATTACGCCGGTGCGGGTTCGATCGGGTAGCATGAAGCCATGAGCAACCTCATCCAGCGAGCCGCGATCTTCGCAGAGAAGGCCCACCGAGGCCAGGTCCGCAAGTACTCTGGACTGCCCTACATCCTACACCCTGCCCAGGTGGCGGAGATAGTCGCCTTCGTTCACGCCAGCGACGAGCTGGTCGCTGCCGCATGGCTCCACGATGTGGTGGAAGACACCGACGTCACGCAGCTGGACATTGAGAGTGAGTTTGGCCTCCGGGTTGGGCAGTTCGTCGGGGAAGTCACCAACGTCTCCCGCCCCGGGGATGGCAACCGTGCCGCTCGGAAGCAGAAGGACCTGGAGCACCTCGCCAAGGCATCGTACGAAGGTCAGACCCTGAAGCTGGCCGACCTGATCAACAACACCCGGAGCATCGTGGCGGAGGATCCCAAGTTCGCGGTCGTTTACCTCGCCGAGAAGCGAGCACTCCTGAAGGTGCTGACCCGAGGCCATCTCGGCCTCCGGGACGAAGCACGGAGACAGCTCTCATGAAGTGCAAGATCCCTCAGTGCCACCTGCCGGGCCCCTTGGTCAGGTGCGGAGGCTGCCAGAAGCCGGTGTGCGACGATCACTGCACTGCCTTCGAATCTCTGATGCCGCTCTGCATGAGCTGCCGAGTGGAGGGATCCCGCCGGCGCTGTGCCGGGATGGCCAACGCAACCCGGGGCCGTGCCCGCACGTTCATCGACCGGAAGAAGGAAGCCAATCGGAACGCCTGCCGGGGAGGTCAGGGTGTGTAATCCCCAGGTTGACGAAGTCCGTCTCATGAGAGTGCTCAGGGCCATCCGGGCTGGCAGGGAGTCAGGCTACCGTGATCAATTCTGGGTTGCCTGGGCGATAGCTGAGGATCTGGTCCTGCTGAACGAATACCCAACCCTGCCCACCCTCACCAGGTACGGCGAGCTGGAGCTGAAGGACCTCGAGCGAGAGTACCCTCAGATCCTGGACCCGTACTGATGCCCATTTACGAGTATCTCTGCCCCAAGGGCTGCCGGCACGAGCGTCTCCAGCGTATGGGAGCGCGTGCCCCCAGGAAATGTCCCGACTGTGGTCACTCGGGTGGCCAGAAGCGTCAGATCGGGACGGGGATCACTCCCCGGTTCAGGGGGCCGGGGTTCTACGAGACCGACTACAGGAGGAGGAAGAAGTGATGGCCAGGACATACCGGAACAACGAAGAACGGATCTACACGAAGATCCTGAAGCAGCTCAAGAACACTGAGATGTACCATCTCGATATTCTCGAGGATCAAGAGGAACGGTATGCCAAACACAAGGGAACCGGAGACAAGTCCGAAGTGAAATGTACCACCCATGTCATGGAAGAGCGGAAGCTGGTCCTCTACATCCAGAAACTACTCGCGGCTGTAATCTCATGTGAGCCAGCGATCTGCCGTGGCGACCAGGAGTAGTCGAAGCCGAGGGTCTGCCAGCCGGGTAAGGTTCAGCATGGAAAACGAACACGATGCGTCATGCAACTGCGAAGGCTGCTGGTGGGCCCGGGACTGCAAGATGGTCTGCCCCACGTGCGGGTGCCTTGAAGACGAATGCCCAGAATCATGAAGAAATTCCAAGACGAGGCCGAGGCAGTTCAGATGGCCGAGAAGCTCTACTGGTACAACGATTGGACCGTGATGGAGGACGAGGACGGCCTCTTCTACGTGAGCCCACCCACCCTGGTCAAGTGCCCCGTTCACCTGCTAAAGACGGTTGGGGACGTGGGTACGCTGGCGAACATCCTCCACACGCGGAGCTACGTGATCGTGGACATCGATGGCGATCTCTTCTATCAGACTACCGAGTAGCGGAATCGGGTGAGTTCCGGTAGGGTAGGGGAATGAAATCTCTCCTCCTGCTGCTGTTGCTCACCGGGTGCGTCTCCAGCTTCGATCTCGCCGATCGGATGTCCGTGAAGGTGGAGACACCCATTAGTACTGGCACCGCGTGGCCCCTCACGGACACCAGCTTCGTCACTGCGTGGCACGTTGTCGCCCGCTGGCAACCGGACAAGGTCACGGCGGCCGGGCTCCAGGTGAAGAGCTACCTCAAGATCCCAGGGCAGGACGCTGTGATCCTTTGGATGGAAGAGCCCCACGGGTACACCCCTTTCCCAATCGATGTCCGTGAACTCCTGCCAGGGGAGCGTGTGTACCTGTCGGGTTGGGGTGTTGGCCTACACTGGTGGAGCGAGGGCTTCGCCACCAACGATCAGAACCGCCTGTCCCTGACGATTGCTCCGGGAGACTCAGGCGGTCCTGTGATGGACGCGGATGGCGAAGTGATCGGGATCGTGGTAGCGGTGGGCGTGTACGCCCAGCACCACGCCTGGATCATCCCTCTGACTGACTTGGGCCTACATACCCATCAGTAGACCATTCGTCCATCGAGTACTCGTCGTCGAGTGAGAACGGATCGGGGTCCGTGGGGTCCATGATCAGACCGCCAACCTCGGTCGGATCGAAGAGGATCATCGGGATCTCTATCCCCTTCAGATCGTACCCACACTCAGCGAACAGCTGAAGAGCGATCTCTTCGGCTGCTTTCCTGGTGGGCCCGGTCGCGATGACCACCTTCGTCCCGTACTGTGCGACGAGACCGACCATCAGAAGGACTCTACCCGGATGTTTGCGCGCAGGAAGGGTGTACCCTCATCATCCAGGCACTCGCACTTCATCCTTCCGTCGACCATGTCTTCGAGGACAACCCAAACACGGGAGAAGTACCAGAAGGTATCCCCCACCTTGAGGCTATTGAGGAAAATCATGGGGCTAGAACGGGCTGTCGTTTCCACTTTGGGTTCCGGAGGGTGCCCGTTCCGGGGCCGAATCTCGATTTCCCCCAACGAATTCCCAGTCCAGGGCCCTGACCACCAGCTTGGTCCGGCGGTCGCCGGTGGACTTGTCCTCCCACGACTCGAACTTCAGGTAGCATCGGGGGAAGAGGCAGGCGCTGCCCTTGGAATGGTACTTCTCGAATGCCTCGGCACGCTTGCCGGACAGCTTCACGTCCACGAAGCAGGGATCGTCAACCCACTGATCGCCCCTCTTCATCCGGTTGTTGACACACATCCCCACGGTGGCGTAGGGGACGCCGTCTGAGAAGCGCATTTCGACGTCCCGGGTCAGGTGACCTCCGAGGACGACGACGTTGACGTTGTTGCTCATGTGGCGAGGCTCAGGAGGACTCCGGAGATGACGCCCACTATGCGGGCGTCGGCGGCTTCCGCCTGAAGCGTGGCGTTCAGGCCAGCCTTCAGCGCGACAGCGTTGCGGGCAGCGAGAAGGGCCTTGTCGAAGCCGGGCTCACCGGCAGCCTGTGAGAGCCGATACGCTTGCTCGGCGGTGTAGCGGACGAGTTCGTCAGCGGAGATCTTGAGATTGACGCCAGTCTCCTTGAGGGCGTCACGGAGGAGGTCTTCGGGGCTCATCGGTTGTAACTCGGGCAGATGCCAGCAGGAGGTGAAGCGTACCACGAGGTACGCGGAGAGAGGGCGATGCAGTGGTTGGGAGACTGGAGTTCCTGGACCTGGAGCGAGACGAGTACTGGTTTCTGTAATTGGTTCATGGCTGCCGTCATCTGTTCGAGCTGTTCCATGAGCAGGATGGCACCGTTGATCCCGATGGTGGCATCGTCCAGCTGGTTCTGGATGCCGTCGGTGGCTGCCGCCGACAGACTGTCCCACGGGACCTGGCGGAGTAGATCCTTCGACTCAGCCTCGACGGCTGTGTCCATGCTCTCGACTGCCCCAAGAGGCGGGAAGTCCGACTCCATGACGTCGGAGCGCACAGCGGGCCATGCGCTGACGATGGCGGGGATGAGGGTGTACTCCTCCACACGGGTGGAGGTACAGCTGGCCAGCAGGGCCAGCGAGAGGAGAAGTAGTCGTTTCATGATTTGATTTCCTTGCCGATGTCGACGAATCCTTGAGCGCCGATGTAGGCGAGCATGGGAGAGATGATGGCCAGGATCTCGTTCATCTCGATCTCGGGGATGCCGAGCCTGGCTGCGGCGGCAACCCCCACCGCGATCAGCGCAGTGACGAACTTCTTGGATTGGAGTAGATCTCGGATGACGGTCATAGGGCGATGCGCTTGAGGTCGGCGGAAAAGAGTTTTCCCCCGTCGTTTTTGATGTCGTAGGAGTCGACGCCGAGGTGGCCGAGGTCGATGTATGATCTGCTGTCTCCAGAGAAAGTGTACCCTTCTCGATGGATCCTGACTAGCAAACAGTTCTCGGCCTTGTACTCGGAAACGATGGCTTCCGCCTCCTCGATGAACCCGCTGTCGGTAACGATGTGGGTCCATCTGCCGCTGATGTCCGACTCACGCTCCCTCAGCTCCTCCACAAGCCACTTGCCAAGAATCCCGGAGCCGTGGGTTGGCTTCATCCAGAGTTCGCTCACGGAGATGTATGCCTCTCTGGGGGTGATGCCGCTGAACTCGACGAGCGGGGTGTCCTTCACGTGCTCGAAGAAGTCGTGCCGGAGAGGCTTGCCGCCCTGGCCGAAGAGCATGTAGAGGGCGTGGGTTCGCTCCTTCAGGATCGCCGACAGCTTGGCCCTGTTGGAGAGGCCGATGTCCTGCCTCTGAGACAGGATTGCCCCTGCGAAATCCTTCCCCGAGCGGGGTGGGCCGTTTACGAAGATGATACGGTGCGGGTCAGTCATGATGCAGCTCCCTCTGGCTGTCGAAGTCAGGTTCGTCGTCGTCATCGGCGTCCGCGACCTCAACGAGCACGTTGTACAGAGTCCGGAACGTCTTCAGACGCTTGGTGACGTACTTATCAGCCTGGACGAGATGATCGATCTCAGCCGACAGGACATCCAGCTTGTACAGTGCCTCTCCCTTTGCATCCTTGGTGAAGCAGGATCGCGTGGCGTGGCCCACCCGTCGGATAGGGATGGGGATTGTGTCGTTGGGCTCACCTAGCATCAGTTGTCCCTTCCGGTTGCGAGGGCCTTGGTCCTGGCTATGTCTGCCGCACGAGGCGAAGAAGCCGTCCTGTCTTCGTCACTCCACACGCAGTCCAGGAGGAAGTCTAGCGCAACCTGTAGCCGGTCGCAGTCTCTCCTCCATTTTGCGAATCGGTCATACAGCACAACCACACCGTCTCGGATTGCGCACGAGTGAAAGGGGCTGCCGGTGATCTCGCCGCATCCGGACTCTCGGAGGGCTGTGTTTAGCCTGTCCGCTGTCGTGGCGAGGATGCTCTGCGCATCGGCAATCTGGCGCTCTAGCCTCCTACACTCGGAGTTCATCAGGTCCACGGCTTCGCCCTGTGCCTTCTCAGCGACGTCTCGGGCTTTGAATGCCTCGGCGAGCTGTCGCTCGCGCATGGCGCACCGCTTCCTCGCGCACGATGCGACGGCGGTGTCAATCCAATCCTGCGCATTGGCAATCTGGCGCTCTAGGGTTGCGATCCTCTCCTCGTACTCACCTTGACGTTTCAGGGCTTCCGTAAGTGCGTTCTCGTCTGTCATGTCCATCAGTTGTCCTTTTGCGATTCAAAGAAGTCTACCGCGGACTTGCCCCGCAAGTCTTCGAACTGGACGTAAGCCTCGGCAACGACTCCGTGACCGCAGCAAGCGTTCTGAACCCCGGGAAGGTTCGCAATACACGGATCGTGACCTTGCTCTGTTTGAGGCTTTTCGCAAACTCCACAAACTCGACCGCAGTCAGCTACACGATTGCCGTTGTCGCTGTAACGCCATTCGTGTTTGTCAAAATACATCAGATGCCCTCGATGCTTCCCTGTAGCAGTCATCAATTGTCCTCCCTCAGGCTCTGCCGGTAGCGGAAGAGGACGTTGCGCGGGTCGGGCTTCTTCCAGAAGAAAGGCTTGATCGGTTTTCCCCCGTCGGGATTGACGGTCTTGGCCATGTTGGCACGCTGAACATCGCGCCAGAACGGGAGGAAGGGCAGGCCCAGGGCGACGAGGGTGCCCAAGACCACGTAGATCAGGTCGCAGGACTCGGCAGCGATGGCTGCGAGGTCACGTTTCTCGATCGCCTCGCAGAGTTCGTCGCACTCTTCGCGGATCAGCTTGACCCGGAAGTCCAGGCTGTTTGGGTAGGTCAGATCGTCGGGAGCTGCCGGGGCCGGGTGGTCGAACTTCAGGTGGAAGTCACGGACGTCGGCGTAGCAGTCCTGCTCCAGCTCCGCAGCCTTGTCGGCGCACTCGTGGAGGAGCATGCTCTGGGGCTCGACCCTGGATTGGCGGCTCAGTTCCCGGAGGATCTTGGAGAGTTTCATACCTCTAGTGTACCCCCTCCAAGACAGTCGCGCTCCAGTTTCAGTGTTTCGATTTCCCCTAGGAGATCTTGGATCCGCTTCTTCAAATCCTCCGAGCGCTGCCGCTCCTTCTGGAGCTGCTCACGGACGTGCCGGAGACCTTCGATGGAGGGCGGGGTGTTGAGTTCGCTCATGAGATTGGGTGGACCTGGATTTCGAGGAGCTGCTCGTCGCTTGACCACCACGGGAGGTCTTCGTCTTTGTGCCAGCAGACTCTGTAGCTGCCGTCATTGGCGGCTGTGTGCTTCATGGCCTTCAAGGCTGCCGTCAGCGATAGGTGGACTGAGATGATGTCGGTCGTGTCGTTCAGGTTGTCGGTGATGACCAGGATGTATGCTGTGTTCATGTGGTGTCGGAGGCCAAGTCGGGCGCGAGCTAGGGTCCACGCGTAGCCGGTCATGAGATGAATTCCAGGATGTCGGCGCCACAGCCCTCGACCAGACCGTCGCGGTCGTCCAGCTGCCGGTCGTTGATGTCCACGCAGAACATGATGATCTCGTCGTCTTCAATCCCGATGATCTCGGCCCGCTGTTGGCCGCTCCACGCTGTCGCACGGAGAAGTACCCGTTGGCCCACTTTCATGATCAGGCTCTGCCGGCTCTCCAGCCAGCGGCGAAGGAGGTGACGTTGGGGCTGCCCCCGGGGCGGTTCGCCTTGAAGCGGAACCAGGCGGCCCTGGTGCCAGGCGGGATGGTGCGTTCGTTCTTCATGGGTCTAGGACAGGTGGCGGATTACGTCGGTCGCCGGGCCTTCCACCAACCCTTCCCTGTCCAGGGCGAGCCGGTCCTCCGGATCCACGTCGTAGGTCACGACCTCCCTGTCAATTCCGATCACAGTAGCTTTCTGGGCTCCGGTCCACTCCGTCTCGCGGAGTAGAACCCGGTCGCCGATCTTGAGTTGCTTCATGGGTAGAGTGTACCCGGCTACCAGGGCCCGGGCGTAGATTTGATCGTTTTGTTTTCGTGGCGGTCGTAAGTGACGATGGGCTCACGAGTTACGCGCATCGGGGCGTGGCGGTACTCCCCGAACACGGCTCGGAAGCGCCCCTCAGGGGCCGTGAAGAGGATGTCAGAGCCGCTCCAGGTGAGGTCCGTACGGGGCCGCCCTACCCCGGTCACGTTCACCGCCCGGGTCTGTCTCTCCCGCTCAGCTCGTGTCACAGGCTGATGAGACCACCCCCAGGACCGTTTGGGTGAAGGGGGCCCTACGGGTCGGGGCCGGAAGTGCGGGGATCCATTCCTCCCAGGGCCCTGCCGGGCAACCCCAACCAGGCGACGAGCACCGCGGGATCGCGGGGATCCGTGCCGTCGGGCAACTTGGGTTGCAGGGAGAGGTTGAAGGACTCCGTCCGCGGGCTGAAGACGTTGATCCAACTCGTTCCGCGTACGCGCCCCGACACCCGGTCCACG
>SDBV01000302.1_pt1 | contig 69202 bp, 68 predicted proteins | sample 2277081 | NCBI WGS metagenome assembly SDBV01 (sample SAMN10402039, study PRJNA504765) | marine sediment metagenome | isolation source: marine sediment core GS10_PC15, 223 cmbsf | place: Arctic Ocean: Southern Knipovich Ridge | collected 2010
TTGAATTTGCCGAAAGCTGTATCGCTTCCGGCCAGCCTACGGCTGACCTCCAGCAATACAGCAGAGCGATAAGTAGCGTTAAATTCGCATAAAGATTGGACCAGGAATTGGGTGCGGGTCAATCTCGATTATACTCTCACTAAAACTGGAACAGTTTTCGGGGTGCAGACCATTATAGAGGTAGACCGGTCACAGAATCGTAGTTGTTTTCGGTTAAGCGTGCCCGGATAAGTTCGTTTTTTTTGCAATTTTGGTCCGGGTCTTTTAGCGTGACCATGAAGTATCTTTCAGCTCGGCCTTGAACCGGGGGGTCGCAATTTTCTATCAGGATGGTGATAGTTTGGCCGATGAATTGCCGGCGGAATTTGCAGCCGAGTTCGGCGTCTAAGTCACGCAGTATCTGCGAGCGCTGTTTTATAATTTTAGTCTCTATTGCCGGCTGCATATCGGCGGCGACAGTGCCTTTGCGCGGCGAAAAGCTGAAAACGTGCATTTTGGCAAAGCCAGCCTCTTTGGCCAGGGCAACGGTCTGCTCGAAATCGGCGTCTGTTTCGCCTGGAAAACCCACGATGAAATCAGTAGTTATAGCGGGTCTATCCAGCCGGGATTTGATTAGCTCGATGGCTTCGGTAAAATCCTGGGTCTGGTATTGTCTGGCCATTCTTTTCAGGACCGAACCTGAGCCGGATTGCAGCGATAAGTGCAGATGCGGCATAATGTTAGGATATTTACAGAATGCGTCGAGCAGTCGCGGGGTTACATCGGCCGGCTCGAGCGAGCTTAGTCTTATCCTTGCAAGGCCTGGTATTTCGGCCAATTCTTCGAGCAATTGGGGTAATTTGTCGTTTTGGCCGTCCGGCCAGAGTTTTCGTCTGACGGTTTCCCTGCCATAGGCGCCAAGGAATACGCCAGTCAGGACAATTTCCTTATGTCCGGCTTTTACAAGGCTTTGCGCTTCGGCGAGGACGTGGTGGGCTGGTTTGCTGCTAACGGCGGGACGTGTTTTTGGTATGATGCAGTATGTGCAATGGGCGTCACAGCCGTCCTGGATTTTGAGGAAGGCGCGGGTATGGCCCTTGAAAGATGTTAATTGGGGTAGTTTCGGCAGGTTAGTTAATTTGTTTTTAGGCTTGATTTTATGATCGTTTTTTAGTTTAATTATATTATTACAGCGGATTTGGATATTCTGCTGGTTTGAGGTGGTGGGTTTGATTTTTTCCGATTGGTCTTTGACTAATTGGGTTAAAGTGTCAGCCAGAACCTCTCGATATTTGATTATATGGGTGTTTTTGTCCGGGATATTCAGTTCGTCGATTTGAACGGCCGGCAGGCAGCCTGCAACGACTACGGTCGCGGCCGGGTTTAGTTTTTGTGCTTTGTGGAGGTGTTGACGGCTTTTGGCCGAAGCTGTGCGAGTGACGCAGCAGGTATTGATAACGACCAGGTCGGGGTCCTCGGCAATATCGATTTGCATAAGGCCGAGTTGTTCGAGAAGCTGGCGAATCTGCTGGCTTTCGTATTGATTGACTTTGCAGCCTATAGTATTTATAGCAAAGGTCTTCATAATATGTTATAATCTATAGTTCTTGAAAGAGATTTACAAGGCTAATTGAGTTGAGCTCGTATCATAAGCGTGAGGTTTTATTATGGCATCAAAATACGGGGCGGTCTGGGCGATAGATATTGGCAATTACTCCCTGAAGGCATTACACCTCAGCGATGCCCGAGGCGTTGTTGAGGTAATAGGCTTCGACAATATCCAGCACAGCAAAGTTCTCAACGGTGAGGGTGTAACGGAAACCGAAAGGGACGAGTTGATCGCTTTAAGTTTGCGTGAGTTTGTAAGGAAAAACCAGGTGGGCAAGAGCGAGATGGTGGTTTCAGTTGCGAGCCAGAACAGCTTTGCCCGGTTTGTGAATCTGCCGCCGGTAGAGGCGAAGCGCATCCCTGAAATCGTCAAGTTCGAGGCGGCTCAGCAGATTCCTTTTGACATCAATGATGTTCAGTGGGACTGGCAGTTGATGAGTGAAGCCGACAGTCCCGAAATAAAAGTCGGTATTTTTGCGATCAAGAACGAAATAGTCAATGCGGCACTGGAACATTTTGCCAGAGAGAATCTGCAGGTTGGTTACGTTCAAATGGCGCCGATGGCGCTATATAATTATCTGCTGTATGACCGACCTGAACTGGCCAAGAGCGAAAATGAAGCTACCGTTATCCTCAATATCGGTGCTGAGAGCAGCGATCTGGTAGTTTGTACGGGTTCGACAGTTTGGCAACGGTCTGTGCCGATGGGCGGCAATGCCTTTACCAGGGCCATTGCGGGTACTTTCAAACTTAATTTCCAGAAGGCTGAAAAATTAAAACGCACGGCTGCGATGAGCAAATATGCCCGGCAGATATTCCAGGCGATGAGGCCGGTCTTCACAGATTTGGCTTCTGATATTCAGCGGTCTCTTGGTTTTTACAGTACTTCCAATCCCAACGTTAAACTATCCAAGATAATCGCGTTGGGCGGGGGGACAAAGTTGCGGGGCCTGCTAAAGTATCTGCAACAGACGCTGCAGATACCTGTCGAAAGGCCGGACTCGTTTAACAGGCTTGTGATAGGGTCAGAGGTGTCGGCTGCCAAATTCCACGAGAGTGTATGCGATTTCGGGGTTGTATATGGTCTTGGGCTGCAGTGTATGGACTTGGGGAGGATAGAGAGCAATTTGCTGCCGCACAGTGTTGCCAGGTCGGCTGTGTGGGCGACAAAAGCCAAGTATTTTGTTTTTGCTGCTTTGCTGCTGTTTCTGATTTCGGCATTGTCGTTGGGCAGAGTGCTTATCGACAAAGGCGCCTATGCCAAGAACAGTCGACAACGACAAAAAATCAGCAATGTCATCAGAACCGCCAGAGACGCCAGCAGCAAGCTAAACGCCGAAGAAGGTAAGGGAGCGGGTTTTGAAACGAGAATACAAAAAGGGTTTGAGCTTTTTAAGTATCGCCAAATTATTCCCTTACTGCACCAAACCATAATCCAAACTTTGCCAAATGGAAAAAACACCACCCGTCAGAAGGAACTTTACAGGGCCTTTGACGAAGCCGATGTTGAGACGGTTTTGCGGTATCCGCGTAAGGAGCGAAAGCAGGTATTTATAACCAGTATGTCAATTATGTTTGCAAGAGATATCGACGCAGCCAATCTTAGCGGCACGAATTTGCAGTCATTAGGAATCGGCAAGGAAGAAGAAGAGGTTGAGACTCGTGAAAGTGTGGCCAAGAAAAGAAGGGCGCAGAGGCTGGGGACGATAGGCGGGCCCGGCACGGGAAGAAGAGGTCCACAGGCAGATACGACCCAACCTGAGATAAAAGCCGGGTTTTTGGTAAGTATAGCCGGGTATATCCCCAATGCCAGCCCTGGTGAATTGATGGAGCCTGTTGGTGTTGAAGGAGATAAAAGTCAATGGGGAGTTGTTACCCGGATGCTGCATCTTGACGAAATCGTTGATGGCAACAGCCCGTTTGAATTGTTTAAGAAAAGCGAGGTTGACCATTTTAAGTTACAGATAGGCGAGATAGATATTAATGCTGAAATGCCTGAAGGAATAGGCGTCCGAGACAAGGTTGCTATTAACTCGCAAAGTAAAAAAGCCGGTGAGTCTGTTTTGGTTGACCCCATGACCAAAGAGATTATCAGCAAGATCGTGGATTTGGACGAATATGGAGTCGAAAAGATCGACAGGTCCGGCAACGTTGTTTATAAAGTAAATGATTATTGGTTTACATTAGACGCTAAGTTTGTCTGGAAAGATGCGCCTAAGCAATCCTGATTCCGGTGTGTCAGGTGCTTTTGGTCGGGACTATACAGAATAGCAGAGGCAATGTGATAAAAGAGCAGAATAGGTTGGTAAATTAAACCATGGACACCTCCAAATTCAAAGACGTTTTACAAAAGCTGAGTTTTATCAAGGATTATTCATCGCTGATGCTGCCGATTATAATAACGCTGGTTGGTATTCTTGTTTTTGTATTTGCGATATTAATGGGTAGTAAACTCACCGAGCAGATGGAGCAGGAAAGCATTACCAAGGGAGGCAAAACAGTCAAAAACCTGATTAACAGCGTTGTGCCTGACGAGCAATGGAAGATTGAGCAGAGATATCAAAAATTTTATGAAGCGGATGCCAATCAGATTGAGCAATTAGGGATTCAAAGCAGTCAGCGTCAGTTACTAAGCTATAAGATATTTCCCAAACCAAAGGATATTTCAACGCTGCTTTTTGAAGAATTCGGGCAACGATTTCGGTATTCAATAGACCTGCTGCTTGCCCGAATAAATGCTCGAGATTGTCCCTCGGATACCGAGCTGAACAGAAGTCTCCAGAGGACCGGTTCATCGCGTTCGACTCGAAAAAGAGGTAGTTCGCGAAGAAGGGGGGCTTCGACAGGTTCGGGTGGGGTAGAAAGTACGATAATAGAAGCCCTGTGTAGAGCAAAAGCCGAATCCGCTTCTGTTTACGCCAATTCGACTGATTTGCAAGGATACGAGTTCTGGCAGGAATACAAGTATACCGGCATAGACCAGGCAGTTAAGGATTGCTGGTATTGGCAGATAGCTTATTGGATAATTGAAGATGTTGTAGATACTATTGGGGCAATGAATTCCGATTCGGAGAATGTTTTCGCCTCGCCGGTTAAACGTCTTCTGGGTATGAGTTTTTTCATGGGCGCACGTTCGAATACGAAATCCAGGTATAGTAGTAGAACGAAAGATACCAGTCCGGGTTATGTTGTTGCGTTTGGGGACGGGTTTGTAGGTTCCTTTACGACGAGATTGACGGATAGTGACATTGATGTTGTACATTTTCAATTAGCTGTAATAGTTGACACAAAAACGGTTTTATCATTTATGGAGGCGCTTTGCAGTGCCAAGCAGCACAAATTCAGGGGTTTTTTGGGTGATACCGAAGAACAGACCTTCAAGCATAATCAAATAACAATTTTATCAAGCAATATCAGCCCTGTTGATCGAGAAGCTCAAGATCATCGTCTGTATCGTTATGGCCAGGAGGCCATGTCAACATTGGTCTTAACATGTGAGTATATATTTAACAAGAATGGATATGAGGAAATTAAACCGGAAATAGTCAAGCAGGATATGACAGGGCAGGGGACGACCAGCCAAAGACGCCGGTAGCTGTTAAGGAAGATGCTCCGATGGTTAGGGCGATATTGATTATATAAGTGGTGACCTGATGAGTTGAAATGGTGTGAGGCATTGATAATAGATAATTTTATTCGTACCTTTGAAGCAGGAAAGTTTAAATGAGTAGAAAAGACATCAACTTTTTTGAGAAACATGTTGAAAAGATGGTTTTGGTAGTTGTGGGGATTGTGTGTATCTGGGTTTTCTTCACCCGCTTTCTTTTCAGCCCTCATTATGTCAAGTACGATAACGCGAAGTTCGGTTCCGGCGAGATTGATTCTTATATAGGTAAGCAGGTCCAGGATCTGGAGGACAGGCTGGCCCGTAAACCTGAACCCAAACAGGCCTATAAGAGTCAACTTGATGACTATCTCGCTCTGGTAAACTCTGCGATAACCGGTGTTGATGTCAGTCTGAGTTTGCCGCAGCCGAGTTCAAAGAAAACAAGTGTTAAGAGGGCGTATAATCTTCCTCAGATTGGCCCGGTTAGTGATGTCGGAGTTGAACACATTCGGGCGGTAGCTTATGTACCAACCGAAATAGTTAATGAGGAAAACGCTTATGCGGCGAGTGGAAGCGAGTTCAATGATATAGACCTTGTGACAGTGGAGGCGAAGTTTGATGTTGCTGAGCTTTATCAAAGCTTTAATGCCGGTTTTGCCGGTGAGGATGTTCGTCCGGAATGGCGTGACCCATGTCTGGCTAAACCAGTTTTTGCAATGGTAGAGTTGCAAAGGCAGGAGCTGCTTGAGGACGGCAGTTGGAGCCAATGGCAAACTGTACCCCGTACGATGATTGACCATAGAAGAAAACTGTTTGAGATTATAGAAGACGTTGCGGATCTTCCGGAAGGAGGGGTAAAGGTTCGTATGCTTCAATTTGATGATAGTGATGTTCAAGCCGATCTTCTTCAGCCGGAATCTTACAGGATTGCCTCATCAAAACACGAATGGTTCCCTCCCTCGCTACATAAAAGTTTTGTTCGATATCGGCAGAATATAGAAATACAGGAGAAGCGTCAGGCCAGAGAGGCTGAAAAGGTTGAGCGTGAAAAAGAGCGTGATAAAGCACGCAAGGGGCGAAAAACTAAAGTACAGAAAAGCGTATCAAGCTCAGGTGGCGAAGGCGGCGGTCGAGGCAGCACCAGCGGTCGAGGCACCACCGGCAGCCGAGCAAACAGCATCAGAGACGCGTTGACCGGCGGGGGTACAAGAAAGAGAAGCCGTGACCGTCGCAGCGAGAAAAGACCTTCTGAAGGTGTCAGAGAGGTTGCAAGGACAACGTCTACAAATGAGAAGTATGATTTTTATGGAGACCTTGATAAGATTTTGATTTTGGATAAAACCTATTTGGAGAGGATGGCTGAGCCGTTGGTATTCTGGGCACATGATGATAGTGTTGAGCCTGAGAAAGTTTACCATTACAGGACGCGATTGGGAGTATTTAATCCGATAGCGGGGACAGACCAGGTTAGTGAGCAGGATAAATCGCTAAAGAACAAAGTTGTTTTGTGGAGTAAATTTTCCCCGATAACTGATAATGTGACGATTCCGGCAAGATTGTGCTTCTTCCCGCATGAAATACAAGAGACCTCCAAGGCAGTAACGGTACGTGTTTGTAAGTATAAGCTGGGCTACTGGTACAGTAAGGATTTTATAGTCAAACAGGGAGAAGCTATCGGTAAGGTTGTTGCATCAGAGCTTGTGGAGAGCGAAGAAGATGTTACAGCACCTGTTCCCGAGACTATTAATTATTCAACCGGCGCAGTTTTAGTGGATCTCGTGCCTGCTAATGATTGGTCGGGCGGTAAAAATCTGCGTTCCAGACATTATTTTGATATGCTTTACACTTTTGATGGGACCAACATCGAACATATGCCGGTTAGAGCAAGATACTGGGCGCCGGAATTGCAGGCCAAGTTTAACGATATCAAAAGATCTGAGAAAGAAACCAGAGAACCGTTACGGTCATGGTCAGGCCAATGGAAGGGACAGGGTCGTGCGACAACAAGACGAGGCAGAGGCGAAGAATACGAAGAAGGCGAAGAAGCCACATTCCGGTCTCGATGAGTAATTTACAGCTTTACGTTGCTCGGTGATTTAATACATCGCAGATGAAGTACCGATTCGAGAGATGCTGTCGGCTGTAAGCAGTCGATTGTTATTTCGGATTCGTCCGGGGGGACCAAATCTATAAAGTTATCACTGAATTTTGCGGGTACCGCAGTGATAATTTGCACATCTTTTGTTACGACGTTTGATTTCAGCTTGAGCTTCCATTGGCTATCGGTTATTTGTCTGCAGCGGGTAGTGATTTGAGCCTGGGGCCAATCGATGTATTTATCCGGCAAATAGAAGATCAGATTTTCCGCGATTTTTTCACCGTCGTTGTCCATTACAAGGTGGAGACAGGATTTTTGTGGATTGGTTGGGGAAACAATTGCTTTTGGAAGCGTCAGCATTGCCGTGATGCTGAACGGCGCAATGGCAATCGGGAACTCTACATAGTCAATCGTGGCCCCGGACAGGTCGAGAAGTCGACAGTTTAATGCGGCAGTTACAGGTTGGGGGCTGTCGTTTATAGCAGTAACGCTAACCGGATGCAGCGGGATGTCGGGAGAGTTTTTTGCTTTGTCTGATTGAGGCAGGGCTGTAACCAACAGGTCAGAAAAGAATCGCTTCGCGTAATAATAAAGCGCTTTTGGTTTTTTAGTATAGTCTGTCGCTGACCAGCTAATGGCCGGTGAGCAATCATTGAATTGCCAGAACAGTACACCATGGTTTCTGGCATTGTGTGCCCGCAGGTATTCGACGTATGTTTTATACGCACGCGCCTGTGTGATTTGTGACAGGTATACCATCTGCTCGATGTCTTGTGCACAGCCGAATAAGTCACCTATATAACGATACAGTCGGCTGTTACCGTCTAATTGGTAGTTGTGTTTTTCAATTGAATAGCTGCCGACGTGAAGCTGGCCAGGAGGACAAAGATTTCCAATGGTTTCGATATGCGGCAGCGATTGGATGCCGAACTCAGTGACAAAGTGGGGGACTTGCTCAGACCGACAGTGGTATTGGCGAATCGGTTGATGTCCCGACCAGATGTCCCACCGGTGGGTTGTCAGCGGCTGGTCTGTTTTGAAATCACCTTCCTGGTACAGCGGCGTTGTCGGGATGTAAGCGGTATCAGGGTCCAGGTCGGCGGCAAGCTTTGGGAGCAGTTTGTGGTAAATTGCTTTGCCGTAAAATTTTTTGCCGGTACCAAGCTTGCCGGTGTGGTGCATCCAGTCGATTTCGTTATTGCCGCACCACAAAACCAAAGCCGGATGGTTGCGAAGCTGCTTTATAATTTCGAGGGCTTCGGCTTTTACCTGCTCGGTAAACCATTTTCTGTCGGGGTAGTAGGCGCAGGCGAACATAAAGTCCTGCCAAACCATTATTCCAAGCTGGTCGCAAAGGTCATAGAAATGTTGTGTTTCGTAATGGCCGCCACCCCAAACACGAAGCATGTTTATGTTGGCTCCGGCTGCGGTGTGCAGGAGTTGGTGATAATCATCTTTGGTGGCTTGGCCGGCGAATATCGAGGCCGGTACCCAGTTTGCGCCTCTGACAAAGACAGGTTGGCCATTTACTTCGAATTGAAAGTCCGGGTTGTGCTCGTCAGCGGAGAGGTTGAGTTTCACATTTCTTATGCCGACTTGCTTTTGCATTTGATCAATTATTTCACCGCCGGCGGAGAGTTGAGCTTCAAGCTGGTACAGATTCTGTGGGCCATAACCGGCTGGAAACCAGAGGAAGGGTTTTTCGATGCGAATTACGGCTGTCTGAAGATTTTCGCCGGCCTCGAAAGTTAAAGTCTGTTCGACCAGTTGGTCGAGACAGGACAAAGTCAATTGGCAAAGAAACTGCTGGTCCATTACGATATCGAGCTTCACTGCAATTTTGACATCGGCGTAATCCGGATTGCAGTCTATCGTGCGGAGGTGTACGTCCGCGATTCCTGCTTTTTTTATGCCTTCGGCGCCGACAGGTCGCCAGATTCCACAGCCGGGCAGGGCCGGACAAAAATCCCAGCCGAATTGATACTGGGCTTTTCTTATGTAGACGCGGTGCGGATTGCTGAAGTCGGATTCGTTGAAAGTGGTGTAGCGGTCCATTAGTTTTTTTGCGTGTTGCTCGGCTGGGTCGAATTTGACCATTAGCGTATTGTTACGCGGTTTTATGGCCCCAGTTACATCGAAGCGGAACGGGATGAACATGTTGTTTGTTTTTGCGATGAGTTTGCCGTTCAGCCAGATGCTTGCTATAGTATCGAGTCCCTCAAAGACCAGGTCGATACGGTCGCAGGCGAGCAGTTCGGCTGATGCGTCGAAGTTTTTTTTGTATATCCAGGGTTTTTCACTGACCTGGGCGAAGTTTTCGGGGTTTGATTCCAGGTCCTGTTTTTTTATCTGGCCGGCTGAGACAAGGCTGTTAAAGATTGAGCAGGGAACGGCTGTGTCGTGCCAGTCGGCGGAATCCAGGTCGCGCAGTCTGCGCGCTGAGGGAGGGTATTGTTTGAATTGCCATTGTCCTGTCAGGTCCAAAGATGTTTTGGGCATTTAAAGTTACTCCGTTCAGTTAGTGGTATATAGTCACCTGGGATTTTACCAAGAAAACGCTGAAAAGTGTTTAAAATTCAAAAAGAGTTTGGTCGGAAATGAAAACGAATTTGCCAAGTTAAAAAAGTTCTTCGGACAACTCTAATTCCCATTGACCCGGCGACTTAAAGCTATTTCATCCAGTCTTCAGCCAATACTGCAAAGTCAAGGAAGTTTACTATGCCATCAACAGGTTCTGGTGCAATGTCAGCAGATGGAATACCCGGCGGCTGCAGCCATTGCTCAGCTAATATTCTCAAATCTGCCCAATCCACATCACCTTCGCCTGTAATATCGCTCCCCGAACCCAAAATAATAGTGCTTGAAGATGTCTGCTGCATTATCCCGCATATGTCTACTATCTGATATGTTAAATCCCAATTTATTTGAGCAGAGTCGATTTCTATTAACCGGTCTACACTGAAAGTACAGATATTTTCACTTAGTGCCGAACCTTTAGGACCAATATCTGCAAAGGCAGCGGTATAAGGGTTAATTAGTGTCATATTGCTTGACACACCAGTAAGTTCAAGCTGAATATTTTCAAGTGTCAAATCAGTCTGGTTGTACATCCTGATATTACATTCATATTCAAATTCCCACCTGCCGGTCCGTGTTTTATTGACAACTTCAAACTCTACATCAAAGGGAATATTGTTACCCACTAAAATAGCTCGGGTAGTGGCGTTGTTTCCACTGGTTTTGTCTGAAAAGCCCGGTCCAAGCTGAACCTTTATAACATATTCTCCCTTAGCAGCGTTTTGCCAGGGTACAGAGACAGGTGTACTTACGCCGTCAGGTGATATTGCATCTGTATATTGTGTTTGACTGATTTCAATATAATCACCACCTGACGGAAGATGCTTTGAATAGAATGTTACTGGAATGTCAGATTCTGTTTCCGGGTTGGAAGAGTCCGCGTGAACAACAGCGTCAATAGTAATCGGTTCTCCCAAATCAGGGTTGAGGTCGCTAAAGTTTACATCGCAGGAATGCAGCCAGAAATCAGGCAAAATCTCGTACACTTGGAAATATCCTTCCCCGGCATGTTGAACGCTGCCAGAATCAGTACCAGCTACTGTAATAGTAGCTGTACCCAAACCGATTCCTGCAGGCAGCGGATCAGTTTGATATACCCATCGTGTTGGTGACGGATGACATGGGTCTGCCGGTGAAAACTGTATTGGTTGAGCAGCACTATCTAATACAGTAATCGAATCCAATTGGTCACTTGGCAGTAGTTCCCTTGAATCCACAGTAATTTGTACCTGCTGACCTATCGCAGCCCATCTTGGACTTGCTGAGACTGTAAACATTCCAACAGTAACATTGTAATATCTATAATTGTTTCCATTGTTGTCATCAGAGAAGCCAGGGCCAATGATCGCTCTAATGCGATGCAGGCCATTAACAGTTGGAGTCCAGTCGACACATACAGAATTGCTGTCACCTGGAACTATCTGGTCAATAACAGTAGTACTGCCGATCTGATATGCTCCGCCAGTAGGGGGATAAGCATAAAATGTTACAGGGACATCTAATACTGTTTCATCATTGTCAGGAGCTGCACAAATTGTTGCACATACATTTACAGGAACTCCTACATCCGGCGTCTCATCGTTTAATGTCAGGTCACATATCCATAAATCTTTTGTTGGGGTAATAATAACCGGTTTTATACAGAAAAGTTTTTCCCATATACCTGTCAAGGTTCCATCCGTAACAGAAATCTCTATTGTAAACGAACCCTCGTCTGCATCAGGCACGATAAATGGTATATAGAAATACCCACCGGGCCCAGTCAAGGTGCTTTGAAGATTTGTAACTACTCCGTTTGAATCAGTTATCTGTGCGGTGACTATACTGCCAAGAGCAGCAGATACAATATCAGGAGTACCTGTTATCTCTATTCTGTAATCAGCCTTGCCTCGAATAATAACTGATGTTCCTTCAGTATAGCAGGCAGGAGCGCTATTCCATGAAACATCAAGAATTGCGTTAGCCTCAGCGGGGTCGCCTATCTGATAAACTTTGCTTGCTGTATCGTTAGTTTCATCCATTTCTTCAATGTTATTTGGCCCGTCAACTGTTACAGTAATTAACTGATAACCTGTATCAGGCCAGGAATGCTGAATGGACACGGTATTGTAATCACCGGGGTCAAGTATTGAGATGGAATTAGAGCCGATTGGCCCGCTGGAATCTGTAAAACTTACTCCAATATTTACGGCAGGAATATTTCCAACGTTCCAGACGGTAGCTGAAATAGTACTTGGTTGACCGGGGACACCGGGAATTGGGTCGAAAGTAATGTCCTCAGATGTTATCTCCAAATCCGCTTGACCCTCAATTGTAAACACATCGTCACTCGTATCGCTCGTGGACGGATTGCTGCTATCGCTTATGCGTATAAGACATTGAATTGAACTTACCTGCGGAACAAGCCAATTGTAACTGCCGGTGTTGCCTGTATTAGGCGGATCAACCGGTGTCCAGTTGCCACCATTATTAGTAGAATATTCAATTAGAACATCACTTATGGAGCTGGCGTTTGTCCAGGTAATTGGATATATCTGGCCCGCAACCAAAACCTCACCGCCATTGGGATTCTGCAAAGTCAGTGGTGGGTCATAGCGTATATCAATTCCCGGGTTGTTTGCGATAATCATCGGGATGTATGTGGTATAAGCTGCGTTGTTTAATGCATTACCGTTCAACCATAACAACCGTAAACCTGTCAGTCCAGATAACCCAGAGATGTCGCTTATCTGATTGTCGCACATGTCCAGCCGCCTCAGATCCGTCGGTCCCGATAACGGAGAAACGTCGCTGATCTGATTGCCACTCAGGTCCAGGTCCGTCAGATCCGTCAGTCCCGATAATGCAGAGACGTCGCTGATCTGATTTCCACTCAGATCCAGGTCTGTCAGGTCCATCAGACCTGATAACGCAGAGACGTCGCTGATCTGATTGCCACTCAGGTCCAGGTCCATTAGTTCCATCAGACCTGATAACGCAGAGACGTTGCTGATCTGATTGTCCCAAAGCCAAAGTAATTTCAGATTCGTAGCATACTCGAGACCTGTAAGGGCAACGATTCCTTCGCTAATAACACCAAAATGAGTCAGGGCAAGCATGTCTATCAGGCGGTGTCTCTGGTGTCGTAACGACCAAATTGTCATACAGGCCGTAGTCGAACCATATAGTAAACTCCTCAATTCCTCCTGACAAGCCGATGTTCTCGACTGTGTAAAGATACTCCCATTGGCCTGAACCTATATCGCTGACCTCGTACCAAATTTCCGTCATTGGGGTGCCAAAAACAGAAGTGGCAAATATACATACTAAAACTACCCCCATGAAAACTCTGCTCTTCATCACCCACTCCTCTTCTTCGCTGAGTTTATAGCAACCAAAACCTTAATTTACATATAGACTCTCTCCGCTAAGATCGCAAAAGACATATAAAATGAAGAGGTAAATAAAGATTTGACACAAATACTATAGCAACTCACCCTCTCTAACACCTCTCATCTCCTCCGTCCCCCCTATATATAGTAACAAGCAGAGTATTCTATAGAATATTATCTGTCAAGAAAATTTTTTGTTTTTTTCATCTTTTTATCCGAGTATTCGCTCAAATAAAACTGTCGATTTTCTCCTTCGCAATGCCATCGGTTGTTTTAGTCTTGACGGGGTATCGGGCTTTGTGGGGTAAAACGTCGGGATTGTTGCATGTGAGACTTTTTCTGGCTTTTATAACATCTTTTTGTTGCGGCAGTTATCAGTTTTTTTGAAAGTAGATAGTAGAAAGTAGACCGCAGTAGAAGCGTTGCTGTATCTTGTGTGTGCCTTGCTAATGTAAAATAGGCTTTTTTCTACTTTCTACTCACTATTTTCTACTGCTCTGTGTGTGAGATTTTTTACCAGAAAAAAATCTCACACACCGTATTATCGGAACTGTTAAATTAGGATTGACCAAAAAGGGGCAATCTGCGATGATATTCGGTGGTTTGGATTTATTTTGTTATTTTTTTGTGAGGAACCTTTTGGGCCGATATTGGTCTAAATAAAGGAGAACAGTTGGTGTATTCAGAGACGGCGAATATCAACATCGATGATACTGCGTTGGCAGAGCAGTGCCGGCAAGGCGATTCTGAGGCGATGGAAAGGCTGATACTGAAGTATCAGAATCGCATTTATAACGTAATATTGAAAATATGTGCAAACACCGATGATGCGGCGGAACTTACGCAGGATACATTTGTCAAAATAATAGAGGGCATAAATGAGTTCAAGGGCCGAAGCAGTTTTTACACCTGGGCGTTTAGAATAGCAGTTAACCTGACTTTGAACTACTGCAAAAGAAGTGTCAAGCTCGGCCTTACATCGCTGGACGCCGAGGCCAATGAGCAAAACGCCGAAACCAAAAAGGTGTTGAAACAGGTTTTACGAGACGAAAGTTCGCCCGACCCGGTTGTGGTGGCCCAGAACAAGGAGTTGTGCCAGATAGTTATGGCGGCACTGATGAAGTTGGACGAGCCGCAAAGAACGGTGGTTGTTTTGCGGGATATCGAAGGTATGAATTACGCTGAAATCGCCGAGGTTCTCGATATCAAACCTGGAACGGTTAAGAGCAGGATAAGCAGAGGCAGAAGTAATCTGCGAGATATTATGGAGGCTATTTTGTGATGAAAGAAAATTCGAATATCGACGAATTGCTGAATAGTTTCATTGATGACGAGCTAAGTCCCCGACATCGGACCGAGGTCCAGCGTCTTGCCGCGCATAACGCCGAGGTTGCCGAGCGACTTGCCGAATTAGAAAGATGTAAAATGCTGGTCGGTTCTTTGCCTCGTGCCGAGGCTCCGGTGGAGATGGCCGAAGATATAAAGGCTGCGCTTGAGAGAAGGACACTGCTGGGGCAGCGTCCTGAGCATATCGAAAGTCAGCGAGGCGTCATGCAGTTGTTTGTTCGCAAGGTTACAACTGCCGCTGCTATGATTGGTCTTGTAGCTGTTTTGGGCGCGGTGATTTACTCGATACTTGCTCCTGAAGGTGCCCCTTACGAGCCTGTCGCTGTTGAGCCTGAGCCTTTACAGCCGGCGCCTGCCATAATGGCTGTCAGTGACGAAAAACCAGTTGTCGAGGTCGATGCCGCTATCGCTGGATTTGAAGGCAGACTCGAATTGAGTACAGGCGACTTTGCCGCGGCTGACAAGTTTGTCGAAACGGTGCTCCAAAGCCACGGCCTTTGGCAAGCTGCCCCGGCCCCGTCAAGTCATAACGGCAAAAGATTATGGTCTTTTAGTTGCCGACAGCAAAGCTTAAATCTTGTTTTGGCTGACCTGGCAAAAGGATGGAGCAGATTCGATTCAGCGATATTGGTTGTAAACAACGGCGAAGTGACGGTTGATAATGTCACCGCCAGCCAGCTTGCTGAAATTGCCGGCCATAGTGATTCTGAAAGACGCATTAAGGCGGCAAAGTATTTTGCAATTACTAACAATATGGCAAGGCGTTTGCCAGCTGAAAAGGTATTGGCCATCAATGACGCAAAGCCCGATTTGGTGACAATACCGAAACCGGTCCTGACTTCAAGTGAGCAAACAGCTAAAGACGCTGGCGATAAAACACAGGACCAGCAAAATGTTCAGTTGACCATCGTACTTGTCGGCAGCAAATAACGGATTGACCCCGGCCAAGCGAAGTTAGCCGCAGGGAGGCAAGCGAATGCTTGAAATAGAAAAGTGCTGTGTGGTGGTAGTTGACGTTCAAGGCAAGCTCGCACAATTAATGCACGATAAAGACGCGCTGTTCGAAAACATTCAAATCCTCATCAAAGCCGCAAAAATTCTTGATGTCCCGATTATATGGTGTCAGCAATGCCCGCAGGCCTTAGGGCCGACAGTGCCTGAGATAGCCGAGCTGTTAGCAGGCAATGAGCCGATAGATAAGGCAAGTTTCAGTTGTTGTGGCAACGAACAGTTCAATAGTAAATTAAACGAGCTTGGTCGGCAGCAGATTCTGTTATGCGGGATAGAGGCCCATGTTTGTATTTATCAGACAGCAGTCCAACTACAACAGGCAGGCAGGGAAGTGACAGTAATCGCCGACGCCGTATCTTCAAGGACGCCGGAAAACAAACAGATTGGTATCGAGAGAATGACCGCCGAAGGCGCCAATATCAGTAGCGTCGAGACGGCCTTATTCGAACTGCTGAAAACTGCCGAACATGAGAAGTTTAAAGAAATCGCCAAATTGATAAAATAAAATCCCCGAAGTGACGGTTTTGCCGAAGAACCACACTATTTGTTTTTTGGTTCTGATTTGGTTTTGTCAGAGGGTTTTGTGTTTTCGACTTTTTTGGTGGTTTTTGATTCTGTCTTTGCTTTCGAGATGCTGGATTCTTCGCTGTCCCTGGCTTTTTTGTAGCTGTCACTTCTGTAATCGGTTTGATAAAAGCCCGAACCTTTGAAAATTATTCCTGACCCGGAACCGATAAGGCGTTTCAATTTCATTTTTCCGCAGTTGTCGCACTTGCGCATGACTGCTGCTGTTATCGACTGGAATTGCTCGAATTCGTTTCCGCAATGCTCGCAGATATATTCATAGGTCGGCATATTAACTACTCCGTGTCAGTTGTTTCCTGCTGTTTGGTCGGCTGGGCCTGGGGAGCTTTTTGCTCTTTGGCCAATTTGTTGACAATGACTTTACTTGGCCGAATGACCCTGCCATTAAGTTTGTAGCCCTTTTGGAACACTTCAAGTACGATGCCTTCCTTCGCATCGGGGTCGGCTTTTTGCATCATTGCCTGATGCAGTGCAGGGTCAAACTTATGGCCGTGGGCATTTATTTGTTCCACACCCTGTGACTTGAGGGCATCGAGCATCTGGTCATAGATAATCTGCACGCCCTTGATAAGGGCCTGGCCGTTTTCAGCGGTGCCGGCGTTTTGCAGCGTATGGTCGAAATTATCCAGAACCGATAGCAGGGGCTTTATTATCTTTTCTTTCTCGTATGCAAGATTGTCGGCAAGCTGTTTCGGGGCACGTTTTTGAAAGTTCGCGTAGTCGGCACTTACCCGCTGGAGCTTTTCAAAGACCTCGTCTTTTTCCTTTTGCAAGGTCTGACACAGCGATTCCTGGCGGTTTTCCAGTTCCTGCCGCAAAAGGTCGGGCTTATCCAGCAGAGCCTCTACTATGTCTTCGATGGTCTCGTACTTTGGTTCGGCCTTTTTCTGTTCTTCTGGTTTTTCTTTTTTCTTTTGCTTCATCGATTGTTACCGAAATGTTTTTTCAGTTTTTCAAAAAAGTTTTTTGATTTTGGTGATACGGTTTTATTTTCTGTTTTGGCGAATTCCCACAGCAGTTCCTTCTGTTTTGCGTTCAGTTTTGTCGGTGTTTCAACGGTGACTTGTATGAGCTGGTCGCCGGTGCGTCCGGTTCGCATATCGACAAGTCCCTGTCCCTTTATTCTAAAGAGGTTTCCATATTGTGTGCCGGCAGGGATTTTGAGTTGTTTTGTGCCGTTCAGGCTGGGGACATCGATGGTGGCTCCCAGGGTTGCCTGTGTAAAGCTTATGGGCACCACCGCGATAAGGTCATTTCCGTCACGTTCCAAGAATTCGTGCGGCTTTATTTCCACGTAGCAATACAAATCGCCTCTGGGCCCGCCGCCTCTGCCTGGCTCACCTTCACTGGTGACCCTGATGGCCTGGCCCTGGTGAACTCCCGGCGGTACTTTGATGCTGACAACTCTTTTCTTGGGAACCCTGCTGGAACCTTTACACTTTTTGCAGGGATTAGTAATGACTTTGCCTTCACCTCGACATTGGGGACAGGTCGATACCATCTGGAAAAAGCCGCCTCCCCTCGATATTTGACCTGTGCCTCTGCAGGAAGGGCATTGGCCTGGCGTAGTGCCTTTGGCGCAGGCTGTGCCGTTGCATTCAGGACATAAATCCTGGCGGGTAAATTCGATGGTCTTTTCGGCGCCTTTAGCAACATCGGTGAGTTCAAGCTCCACTGTGGTCTCCAGGTCGTATCCGCGTGCCGGGGCACTGCGTGAGGTCCTTCTCTGGTTGCCCACCCCGAAGAAATCGCCGAATCCGCCAATGCCTGAGAAAATATCTTCGAAGATACTGCCGATGTCCTGCCATTTCATGTGCTGGTAGTCACGCATTCCCATTCCGCGAAGGCCGTCATGACCGAACTGGTCGTATCGCTGGCGCTTCTGGGAGTCGCTTAGAACCTCGTAGGCCTCGGCACACTCCTTGAACCTGGCCTCGGCTTCTTTGTTGTCGGGGTTCTTGTCGGGATGATACTTCATCGCCATACGCCGATAGGCGCGTTTTATATCGTCGGCGGAAGCGTTTTTGTTTACGCCGAGAACTTCATAGTAATCGCGTTTGGCCATATTGTCGTATATCGTATCGCGTTAAAAATACAATACAATGTTATCTTACTGCGCCTGGTATCGGTTCTTCGTCTTTATCCTTTAAATCGGTTATCAGCACATTTGTTGTTAACATAAGTCCGGCTACTGAAGCTGCGTTCTGTAACGCGGTCCTGACAACCTTTGCAGGGTCAATAATGCCTGCTTTGAACATATCGACGAATTCGCCGGTATTGGCGTCGTAACCGGTTTTTTCGTTCTTTTGCAGCTTCTCCAGAAGCTGCGCTACAATCACATCGCCTTGCTGGCCGCTGTTATCGGCAATCTGCCTTGTCGGTGCCTTAAGCGCATCACTTACAATGTCGAAACCAATCTTTTCATCGCCTTTGACCTTTGCCCTGTTTTTTTCTATCTGGGCTATCGCACGCAGGAATATTACACCGCCGCCGGGTATAACACCTTCTTCGGTTGCAGCTCTTGTGGCGTGCAGCGCGTCTTCGAGCAGGTCTTTACGTTCTTTCATTTCGGTCTCGGTTGCGGCGCCCGCCTTAATTACAGCGACACCGCCGGTAAGCTTTGCCAGCCTTTCCTGCAGTTTCTCACGGTCGTAGCTACTTGTAGTCTTTTCGATTTGCCTGCGGATTTGTTCGCAGCGTGAGTTTATATCTTTCTTTTTACCTGTGCCTTCGATTATCGTGGTTGTTTCCTTGCCCACAACGATTTTCTTTACCTGTCCCAATTGCGAAAGCTCGATGCTTTCCAGCTTGATGCCTAAATCTTCGGTAACTACCTGTGCGCCGGTCAGGACGGCCAAATCGCCTAACATTGCTTTTCTGCGGTCGCCAAAGCCCGGGGCCTTGACCGCGCAGACTTTTAATACGCCCTGCAGACGGTTAATGACCAAAGCCGCAAGTGCTTCGCCTTCGATGTCTTCGGCGACAATCAATAGCGGTCTGGCAATCTGAGCGGTTTTTTCCAGCAAGGGTACGATTTCCCGAATGTTCGATATTTTCTTCTCGTACAGCAGGATGTATGCGTCTTCGAGAACAGCTTCGAGCGTATTGGGGTCCGTCATGAAATATGGGGAGATGTAGCCCCTGTCGAACTGCATACCTTCGACAACGGTCAGTTCGTTTTCCATGCCCTTGCCTTCCTCGATTTCAATAACGCCTTCCCTGCCGACCTTGTCGAGTGCGTCAGCCAGAATTTTTCCGACCTCAGGGTCGTTGTTTGCGCTGATGGTAGCAACTTTTGCGATATCACTGTGCCCTTTTACACCGACACTTACTGATTCGACGAATTTGGTAACGGCGTCAACTGCCTTGTTGATTCCGCGTTGAATGGCAATTGGGTTTGCGCCGGCGGTTACGTGCTTTATGCCCTCGGTGTAGATGGCTTCGGCCAGTATCGTCGAAGTTGTTGTGCCGTCACCGACAACGTCACTTGTTTTGCTGGCGACCTCGTTAATCATCTTTGCGCCCATGTTCTTGAACGGTTCGGGCAGTTCGATTTCCTTGCTGACCGAAACCCCGTCCTTTGTCACCTTCGGTGAGCCCCAGCTTTTGTGCAGAATGACGTTTTTGCCTGTGGGCCCGAGAGTAATTTTAACCGCCGATGCCAATTGCGACAGCCCGTCTTTTAGTTGGCTTCGTGCGGAATCGTCAAACATTAATTGTTTTGCCATTTTTTATTACCTCTACAAATTTTAACAATGATTCGGTTTGTTGTTATTGTTTACTTTTCGATGATTCCCAGAATATCGGATTCCTTGAGAATCACATACGTTTGGTCATCGATTTCGATGTCGTTTCCCATATATTTGCTGTAGATGACCTTGTCGTTCTTTTTGACAGACATCTTGCTTCTTTTGCTGCTGTCGAGCAGTTTGCCCGGCCCGGTGGCTACTACTTTACCGATTTGTGGTTTTTCCTTTGCGGCGTCCGGCAGAATAATGCCGCCGGTGGTTTTCTCTTCGGCTTCGGATTGTTTTATTACAACTCTGTCATCTAATGGTCTAAGTTTCATATTCTTTCACTCCTTATCACTTTTCTGTTAAGCTTGTTTTTTACCTAAATGCCGACACAAATGGTATTACATCATACCACCCATGCCGCCGCCCATACCACCCATGCCGCCGCCCATACCACCCATGCCGCCACCCATGCCGCCCATGCCGCCACCCATGCCGCCAGGCGGCATACCACCTGGGCCGGCCTCTTCTTTGGTGGGCTTTTCGGTAACAAGGCAATCGGTAGTCATAAGAAGTCCGGCTATACTCGCGGCGTTCTGCAGGGCAATTCGTGTCACCTTTGCAGGGTCGATGACGCCGGCGGCAATCAGGTCTTCGTACCTGTCTTTGTCGGCGTTGTACCCGAATCCGCCTTTGCCCTCGGTGACTTTATTGACTACTATGTTTGGTATCGCTCCTGCGTTTTCAGCAATGTAGTAGCAAGGCATTGACAGTGCGTTTGCCACAATCTTGGCGCCTGTTTTCTCATCGCCTTTGAGTTTCAGTTGGCCGAGGGCCTCAATACATCGGATAAGGGCCACGCCTCCGCCGGGTACAATGCCTTCTTCGATGGCTGCTCTGGTGGCGTGCAGGGCGTCTTCGATTCGGGCTTTTTTCTCTTTCATTTCAACTTCACTTGCCGCCCCTACGTTGATTTGAGCGACTCCTCCGGTCAGTTTCGCCAGCCTCTCCTGCAATTTTTCGCAGTCGTAATCGCTGGTCGTGGTCTCAATTTCTTTTTGGATTTGCTTGATTCTTCCGCTGATGGCGTTTTCGCTGCCGGCACCTTCAATGATGATAGTGTTGTCATTATCGATGGTGACTTTTTTGGCCTGACCAAGCTGTTTGACACTGATGCTTTCCAGATCGATTCCCATGTCCTTGAAGATTGGCTCGGCACCTGTAAGAGTCGCGATGTCGGCCAGCATTGCCTTTCTTCGGTCGCCATAGCCCGGCGCCTTGACCGCCGAAATGTTAAGGACGCCCTTTAGCTTGTTGACTACAAGGGTTGCCAGTACTTCACTTTCAAGGTCTTCTGCGATAATCAAAAGCGGCCTTTTACTTTTGGCGACCTTCTCGAGCAGTGGAACAAGCCTGGTGACGCCGCTGATTTTTTCCTCGTGGATAAGAATGTATGGTTTTTCCAGTTCGCAGGTCATGTTGTCTGGGTCGGTTACGAAGTGCGGCGAAAGATAGCCGCGGTCAAACTGCATACCCTCGACGACCTCGACGGTTGTCTCAAGGCTCTTGCCTTCTTCGACCGTGATTACGCCGTCTTTGCCGACCTTCTGGAAGGCGTCGGCCATAATCTTTCCGATTTCGATATCGTTGTTTGCTGAGACCGATGCGATATTGATTATGTCGTCCTTTTTAGTGATATCGATCGGTTTCGACAGGGACGCTAACTTTTCAGTCACGGCCTTCGCGGCCTTTTGCATACCCCGGTTAAGGGCCATTGCATCTGCGCCGGCTGCCAGGTTGCGAAAGGCCTCTTTGAACATGGCCTCGGTCAGGATGGTCGCGGTTGTTGTTCCGTCACCTGCGATTTTTGAGGTCCTGCTGGCTGCCTCTCTGACCAGCTTTGCGCCGAGGTTCTCGGCCTTGTCGATGAGTTCAATCTCTTCGGCGACGGTCACCCCGTCCTTTGTTACGGTAGGTCCGCCCCAGCCTTTGTCAATAATAGCGTTTCTGCCTCTGGGGCCCAAGGTTGATTTTACGGCGGCGGCAAGCTTCTCTACGCCTGCCAGCAGGCTCGCTCTTGCATCAGATTCAAATACCAAGTCTTTAACTGCCATAATCACTTTTCTCCTTGTTCACTTCCTTATTAAGGTTTAATTGTCAGTCTGTCCGCTCAACTTATAACATATGTGCAAAACAGATGCCAGTTTTTACTCCACCGGGGGGTATTTGGGCCGGCAGAGACGTAACTTGCTTTTTTGCAGATAGTTATGTGCCGCGAAAACATGGCTGTCAGCTGTTTTTGGCTGCCAGGTGGTGCAAATTTTGGCACATAAGCCGGCCGTGACCACGCCAACTTGGCAGGTGGTCAGTTTGAAATATCACCTGTGCCTGCGGCACTACAGGTGCAGGCAAAAATTAAATAGCAAAATTAGAGGATTCAGCCTACGGCTGATACTGATTTTATGTTATTTTACTTTCGTCATAATTTCTTCATTAACAGAATGTTAAAACAAATATGCCCTTAAGGGTACTAAGGACTTGTAAATGAATTATCTTCCAGTCCTACGATGTCCGCGAATAAAGCAATAATTGGTTATTTTTAGAAGGGATTGAGTTATGGGTGGTTATTGCAGGAAATTATTAAGAGTTAATCTCAGTACCGGTGACGTAAAAAAAGAAACCCTGGATTTGGATATAGCTAAAAAGTTCATAGGCGGCCGCGGCCTGGCCTCATATTTTCTTGCGCAAGAGATTGATCCGGAGATCGAACCGCTTTCGCCGGCAAATAAAATTATTTTTGCAGCCGGTCCGCTTACCGGTTCGCAGGCACCAACGGGTGGCCGATATATGGTAGTTACCAAATCACCTTTGACTGGTACAATTGCCAGTTCTAATTCAGGCGGTTTCTGGGGTGCAGAGTTGAAATTCGCGGGGTATGATCTGATCATTGTGGAAGGAAAATCAGAGACCCCCTGCTATATTCACATCAATGACGATGTTGTCCAGATTAAAGATGCCAAAAAGTACTGGGGTAAGTTAGTTTCTGAAACGACCGATTTACTACTGCAAGAGACAGCCGACCCCAAGGCTCGAGTTCTGACGATTGGTCCTGCCGGTGAGAAAATGATATTATTGGCAAGTATAATGAACGATAAATACCGTGCTGCCGGCCGTTCGGGAGTGGGCGCGGTAATGGGTAGTAAAGGCCTGAAGGCAATTGTGGTTCGAGGCACAGGGAAATTGAGCCCGGCTAACGCCCAACAATGCAAAAAGGTAATAAAAAACATTCAGAAAAAGATCAAAGACAACGCTGTTACAGGCACAGGCCTGCCCACGTATGGTACGAGCGTGCTGGTGAACTTGATCAACGAAAGTGGAGTCTACCCGACTAAAAACTTCCAGGAGGCATATTTTGAAACGGCTGACAAAACTTCAGGCGAAACTTTAGCCGAGAAGTATTTAGTCAGAAAGACGGCATGTTACCGTTGCCCAATTGCCTGCGGCAGATATTCCAGGGTCGATGATGTGGAAGGCGAAGGCCCGGAGTATGAGACTGTTTGGGCATACGGTGCGAGTTGCGGCGTTGATGACTTGGCGGCGATAATTAAGGCTAACAAATGGTGCAACGAATACGGCCTGGATACAATTACCGCAGGGGCAACGATTGCCTGCGCAATGGAACTGTACGAAAAAGGCTTTATCAGTTCAGACCAAATCGATGGACCAGAGTTAAAATTCGGCTCCGGCGAAGCGATAGTGGAATGGACTCGTAAAATGGGAGCAGGTGAAGGCTTTGGTGCGAAACTGGCGCTTGGGTCCTACCGATTGGCCGAAGAATACGGCGCACCAGAATTGTCAATGTCGGTAAAGAAGCTGGAATTGCCGGCTTATGACCCGAGAGGCATTCAGGGGCATGGCTTACAATACGCCACATCTAACCGTGGCGGCTGCCACGTCAGGGGCTATATGATTGCTCCCGAGATCTTAGGCCTGCCGGAAAAGCTCGACCCATTTAGCATCGAAGGAAAGGCTGTATGGGTAAAAACATTCCAGGATTTGACCGCAGTAATCGATTCCCTGGGATTATGCCTTTTCACATCATTTGCTCTTGGGCCGGATGACTATACGGATATGTTCAATGCTATTGTGGGACAAGACTGGACCTCCGAATCACTACTTGAAGCCGGTGACAGGATTTGGAATCTTGAACGGATGTTTAATCTGAAGGCAGGTATCGGTCCTGAGCAGGATAAACTGCCCAAGCGGCTTCTGACAGAACCTATTCCAAAAGGGCCTTGCAAAGGACACATACATCGTTTACCTGAACTGCTGCCGGAATATTACAAAGAACGCGGCTGGGGCACTGATGGTATACCAACAAAAGAAAAGATGGCCCAGCTTGGAATTGCGTAACTTTTGGAGAACCGGACATGTTCGTTGAAGTTAAGCTTTTTGCAACCTTCAGAGAAACCCGTTTCGATAAAAAAGAACTGGATGTTCCCGACGAAACTTTACTGAGCGATTTATTGAAACAAATCAAAATCCCATTAATCGAAGTGGGGATTCTGCTTGTAAATGGCTGTAATACCCCGGCTGAATACAAACTGGTTGAAAACGATGTTGTATCAATCTTTCCCCCGGTAGCGGGAGGCTGAAGACCGAGTTCAGTGACGGCAGAGACCAGAGCGGAAAGTGACAACTTTAAACCAGGACTTGACACAGCGTAAAAGTTAAAAGTAATTTTGCCACAAAAAGCTCAAAAAACACAAAAAATTAGCCACAGAGATCTCAGAGGACGCAGAGAAAAACAATACCCAATAGAAAATCGTAAACTTGTGCCAGCGCAAGCGGGTATCGTCAATACCGTAAGGCATGCTGTGCATTGTAAATTTCTTCTGCGATTAAATCTGTCGCACATTAACAGTGGTTCCTTCTTTGATTTTAGCTACTCCTACTGGAATTGTTAATATTGCATCTGCCTGGCATAACGCATTTATGTGTGCCGAGCCATGATATTCGACAGGCATTACTTTGTCGAAACCTTCAAATGTCACCGGAATAAGGGACATCCTTTTTGTTTTTTTTCTTAAAATTGTTTTTCCCAAAGTCATAGCGATAGTAACAGCTTCGAAGTTATTACCCATCATTTTATAAAGAAAAGGCTTTACCAAGATCTAAAAAAGGACAAAACCGGATACCGGATTTCCCGGCAGCCCAAAAACAAATCCGTCCTCGGCAATACCAAAAACCGTGGGCTTACCCGGCTTGATAGCGACCTTTTCAAAAACAAGTCTTATATTATTTTCTCTGAGTATCTTAGGTACAAAATCAAAGTCACCGGCCGACACCCCGCCCGAGATAAGTACAACATCAGTTTCGGCCATCGCCTTTTTGAGCATTGTATCGATCGTCTGTTCGGTGTCGGCAGCAATGCCATAGTAGCAGGGCAGCGCCCCCATACTCGCGGCCTGTGCGGCTAATTGATAGCTGTTGCTGTTGCGTATCTGTGAATTGCCCGGCTTTGTCGCAGGCTCGACCAATTCATCGCCGGTAGCAATAATACCTACTCTTGGCCGATGTGAAACCAACGGATTCGTGCATCCGGCCGAGGCGAGCACCGCTATATGTTCGGCTCTGAGTCTGGTGCCTTTACGTATCATAAAATCGCCTGCTTTGGCGTCTTCGGCTTTATAGCAGATATTATCTGCGGTCTTTTGGCCGGTAAAGCGAATCTGATTTTCAGCTATAGTTCTGGTATATTCAACCATTATCACACAATCAGCCCCTTCGGGTACAATGGCTCCGGTCATTATCCTGGCACATTGTCGGTGCCCGATTGTTTTTTGTGGAACATATCCTGCAGCAATAGTTTCAATCACAGTAAGTATGTCACCTGAATCCTCACGGCGGCAGGCAAATCCGTCCATCGCCGATTTGTTAAAAGGGGGCATGTCAATATCAGATACTACATCCTGTGCCAATATCCGGCCTAATGCCCGGCCAATATCAACCTGCTCGCTGCCAAGCCGATTGGCTGAGCCGATAACTATTTCAAACGCATCTTCAAAATTCAGCATGCCGCTTCTCCTGATTACTGCTTGATATATTTGACGGCTGAGGCCTTGAAACTGACCCATACCTTCCGGCCACAATGCAAATCCAGCTCCTTGGCAGATTCACCGGTTATTATAGCCGCTATTTTCAATTGCGGGCCTGGGCCAATATCGACTATTATTTCAACGCCAGAGGCCATCCGTACAATATCTACAATCGTTCCTTCAAAATTATTGCGGGCACTTGTCTGCCCGGCGGTGATGCTGATTATAACATCCTCGCTTCGAATCATAACATACCCAGGCCCGCCATTGCTGTCGGTAAGAACAGAAAAGTTGATATTGTCAGCCGTGGTAAATTGACGCAAATTCGGCCGATCAGCCTGCGGCTTTTCCAGTTGGCCTTTGAAGAAATTTCTTATCCCAACAAAATGAGCTATAAACTCGGACTTCGGATACTGAAAAATTTCTTCCACTGTCCCGGACTGAGCAATTCTGCCGTCCTCCATAACGGCTATATGAGTACCCAGAGAAACAGCCTCGGTATAATCGTGGGTCACATGTACTATCGTTTGCCCCTCGGCATTGATTTTTCGCAAAAGTGCGCGTATTTGAGGCCTTGATTGCGCGTCCAGTGACGATATCGGCTCATCCAGCAGTAGACATTTCGGCTCGCTCGCTATCGCCCGTGCCAGACAAACCCGCTGGGATTCACCGCCGGAAAGCGTTGAAGGCTTACGTCGCAAAAGCTTACTAACTGCAAAATCATCAGCAAGTTTCGCTACCTGCTGGCGAATTTGTTCCTTCTTCAGCTTTCTGCACTTAAGAGAATATGCAATATTTTCATAAACCGTCATATGCGGAAATAAAACCCCATCCTGGAAGACCAGCCCAATTCTCCTGTCCTGAATCCTTTCATCGGTAATATCTTTTTCGTCGAGAACTACCTGCCCACAATCCGGATGGGCCAATCCGGCGATCGTTTCAAACAATACACTTTTGCCAACCCCCGAAGCACCAAGCAGCACAAAATACTGGCCCTTTTGTACATCGAACGAAACGTTTTTTATAACGTCGATGCCTGCGAAAGTTTTGGAGATTCCCCTAACGCTAAGCATTTTTTTTCTCCCGGCCCAGAAGCCTTAATGTCACAAAAAACACCAGGCACACTAATATGAATAACACCGCCACGCCGCGAGCATATTTCAGCCCAAATGCTCCGAATCGCTCATATATCAGCACCGGCGTCACCATCGGATGATAAGCGATGATCAATACCGCCCCAAATTCGCTCATTCCTCTGGCCCACATCAAAATCATCCCCGACAAAATCGACCGACTCGCCAAAGGCGCCGACACCGTCAAAAACACCCTCAATGGACTTGCCCCGAGATTTAATGCCGCTTTTTCAAGCCGCTGATCAACAGCGGCAAAGCCGTTGCGAGCCGAGTTAATCAAAAACGGAATACTCACAAAAGCCATCGCAACGATTATCCCTGCACTGGTGCCGACAAAACTAAAGCCTATTCCGGCAGCTGCCTTTCCTAAAAAAGTATCTCGCGAAATCACACCAAGCAAAGCAATACCGGCCGCCGAATGAGGTATGACAATCGGAATATCGATAATGCCCAGCACAAGCTGCTTCAACGGAAAATTCTTTCTCGCCAACAAATACGAAAACGGAATCGCCGCCACAGCAAATATCAAAGTTGCCGCCATCGACGTCCACACGGTAAGCCATATACTACTTGTAACCTGGTCATCACTAACGGTCTGTAAAAGTTCGGCTGACGAACAACTCAGTAACATATTTATCAACGGAGCAACAATAAACAGCAGCACTAATCCACCAAGTGCACAGAACACAAGCGAAAGCGATTCGATTTTCAACCCGTCAGATGCTCTCATTTCTTTCCTTCTCCGCAGGCTTGGCAAATCTTTTCAAACTCCCAGGCACCGCGCCATAAGTATCCGTTGGCGAAGGAACAATCAGATTTTGCCCATTCTGTTCAAGAATCGCTCCACCTTTATCGGCATCGAGCAAAAACGCCAAAAACTCCAATGCCGCCTCACGATTCGGTGCGTTTTTCGGTATGGTCACGCCATACACTATCGGAGTGGCGGTTTTGGTAATAAACGTCCTGGGTTTTTTACCAGTTACGCGAATAGAAGCACTTTTATAAAAGTCAGCAAATTCAACCTTTTTTAAATTTATCTCGTCCGGCAACACCAGATATTTCAACTTGTGCTGCTGGGCGACTGACCGGTATATAAAAACATAATCAAGCGTCTTGACCTCCAGAAACGCCAGCAGGTCAACTTCTTTAGGGCGAATAAATTTGCGGTCTTTCGCCAGGATTCTGCCGGCAAAATCCGGTCTCCCGTAAAACCTGCCCGCGAGTTTAGCCGTGAACACTGTCCTGTAACCGCACGGATCCGAATTCGGATCTGACCTGCCGAAAGCTACATCGTCGTCCAGTAGAATATCGCACCAGTTGTCCCTGTTTATTTCGCCGGCTCTGCAGGAATCTTCCAGAAATGCTATCACTATCTCATTGCTTGCGAATTTTATGTTCCAGTCGGCGTATTTGCCTATCAGCAGGGTCTCTATTACCGTATAATCGGCCGATGCCATAACATCGCAGGCTCTTTTCAAATCGGAGATTTTGCGCGCACAGAGCCTGCTGCCCGCTGCTTCACAGATGATCTTTATATCGGGGTGACATTTACGGAACTGTTCGCATATCTGCTTAAATGGGACCGCAAGACTGCCGGCATGGAATATAATCAACTGATGATTATCAACATCGCTTTTCTTCCTTGCAACTATATGGGCCACCAGCAAACCCGCCAGCCCGCAGAGCAAAATAACTTTTGCCGCCTTTCTCATTTCATAAGCCCTTTACTAACTCAAATTGGGCGCTAGTATACCATAATTGTATATCTTCAGCAAAAATGAGACGAATTTACCTTTAAATCAGGAACCGATAGTATTTGGGATATTATCGGTGAGTCTGTATCGGGTAGTATAGATTTTCAGTTATTAATGTTCCCCGATTGTGCAGAACTGCATTAACTCATTGATGTTGGCTGTGCCGAGGCAGATGGAAGTGTCTGAAGCGCCATAGTAAATCTTTAATTGTTGACCATCGTCTTCAAGTATTGCACCACATGAGAAGACCACATTATTGACATCGCCGACACGTTCATAATACTCTCGTGGGGAGAGAATCGGAATTGCACTTCGACATAAAACTCTTGAGGGGTCGTCTTCGGCTAATACAGCGGCACCAAGACGGTATATTGGCCCGCCCGATGCAGCTTTTACCCCGTGATAAATAATCAACCAGCCGTCCTCGATTTTGATTGGTTGTGAAGAGGTGCCAATTTTCCAGGAATCCCAATGGTCATCACGAACCGTCATAACACATCTGGAATTGCCCCACGAAATAAGGTCATCTGAATATGAAATCCAGATATTGGCGATTCCGCCGGCGACAGGTCTGTCGAGTCTGGCGTATTTGCCGTTTATCTTTTCCGGGAACAGCACCCCATCTTTATTTTCCGGCTCGGACACAAGTGCAATTCTTTCGAATGTTTTGAAATCAGTTGTCTTTGCAAGTGCCAACAGTGACCCATATATCGACGCGGCTGTGTACATAATGTAGTATATTCCATCGATCCTGGTTATGCGCGGGTCTTCGAGGCCTTTTTTTTCGTATTCTTTAAAACATCCCTCTTTCATACAGGGAACCATCACAGGTTCTGGTTCAAGTTCAAAATGGTAACCGTCATTACTGCGTGCCAGGGCAAAAACTGATCGGCCGGTCAAATCTTCAACTCGCAAAAGTAGTATATATTGGCCGTTGTATTTCGCACAGGCGGCGTTAAAGACTGTATTACAAGGAAAGGGAATATCCTCGATGGTCAAAAGCGGATTACCTTCCCAGCGATGAACAACGTCATAACTGAACCTTTTTGCCATCATAGACCCTTTTTCAAAAAGACATAATCTATTTTATGTTTCCTTCCGGAACAGCCTGTTTAAGTGCTTTTCGTGCCAAACGAGTAACAAAAACAGTAACTACGATTGCTACTGCCAGGCCGAGCCAGAAGAATATCCGGCCTGCGATACCGATTTCAACTTTCCCAGCGGCGGCATCTGCAAGGTTGCGCAGTCCTGCACCGAAATAAACATACATCACCGTTCCCGGCATCATCCCTATCCATGAAGCCAAAGCGTATTTGGCAAATGAAACTCTCGTCAGGCCAAACGCATAGTTAAGTAAATTAAAAGGAAATACAGGGCTAAGGCGCACCAGCAGAACTATCTTAAAACCCTGCTGACCAACAGCGCTGTCAATCGCGGCAAATTTTTTGTTTGTGGCAATCTTACTTGATATCCACCCCCGACCGACTGTTCGGCCAACCAGAAAAGCTGCACAGGCACCCAAAGTGCTGCCTATTGAAACTGTAATAGTACCAACGAGTAATTTGAAAATAAACCCTGCTCCGAGAGTCAAAACCGAGCCCGGTAAAAATAAAACACATGCACCTACGTAGAATACCGCCACAAAAACGGGCCCCCACACCCCTATCCCCTCGGTCCATTCCAATGCGCCAACAAGCCAATCTTTTACCGGTAACAGCCACACCGCCACAATCAGGCCGACAACTGCTGCGACAAATATCATCAACTTAATATTTTTACTCACGGTTTTTTAGCCTCTTCCTTGCCAGGCAGGATTTTTCTTAAGAGCTTTAAGAAAACATTATTTTGTAGATTGTCAATGTAACACTGTTTTGCCGGCTGACGCACGGCATCTGAATAAGACGGATATGCGTGAATGACTGATGCAATCTTGCTGAAACAAAGCCCCATCGATTTTGCAAGCTGGGCTTCATGCATTAGTTCTGCCGCACCGTGACCTAAGATGTGTATCCCCAGGAGTTTGCCTTTTTTATCACAAATTAATTTGCTAAAACCATGTTCTTCCAGGTCAGTTTTTGCTCGATCAACATCTTTGTGTTCCAATTTGTAAATTGAGATTTTATCGCCGTATTTTTCTCTGGCCTGGGATTCGGTTAATCCAGCATGAGCAAGTTCGGGGTCTGTATAAGTGCACCATAGTACGTGTTCATAATTGGTTTTCCTTATCGGTAAGGCAAAGCACGCGTTGGTAGTGGCGATTACGGCCTCGTGTTCGGCTATATGAGTGAACAAATAGGGCGGCACAACATCGCCGGCTGCATAGATATTCTTTGAGGTGGTTCTTAAGTGACTATCAACCTTGATGCCGTTTTTATCGAACTCGACCCCCGCTTTTTCCAAATTCAAATCAGTGGTATTTGGTTTTCTGCCGACTGCAACCAAGAGTGATTCTGCCGTAATTTGACGCGGCCCTTGTTTATCTTCAACAGTAGCGATAATTTTGTTTTGATTTTGGGATAATTTCTTTGTCTTCGTATCGGTTGATATGGTGACTCCCTCAGCTCGTAGAATTTGCATTAACCTGTCAGTCAATTCTTTGTCTTCTTTTTTGAGGATTTGACCAGACCTTAACAAAACCGTTACATTTACGCCCAGGCGGTTCAAGGCTGATGCCATTTCAATACCGATAGGGCCTGCCCCCATAACAATCATTGATTCAGGCAAAATATGCAAATCAAAAATGGTCTCATTTGTAAGGAATGAAACGTTCTGGATTCCTTCGACAGGAGGTACCGCCGGGGCCGAGCCGGTACAGATAATAAAGTTCTTTGATGATATTTTCCTGCCGTCCAATTCAATTTGATGATTATCTATAAATCCTGGGCTGCCAAAAAGTACCGTTATACCCTCGGCTTCATAACTTTCGGCTAGGTGGCCTGCAGCGTCAGCTTCGACCACTGCTCGAACGTGCGACATGACTTTTTTTGCGTTTAACTCAACAGGATTAGACGGAGCTAACCCAAATTCGGTTAATCGGGTCATTTGATGGGCAATATTTGCGGATTTGATGAGAGTTTTGCTTGGTATGCAGCCGAACCATGTGCAGTCGCCGCCGATTTTTCTTTTTTCTATCAATGCTGTTTTCTTACCTAAGCAGTTAGCCAGTTTACAGGCTGTCAACCCTGCAGGACCGGCACCGATTACTACAACATCATAATCGTACATTTAATATGTCCCCCAATTTGTGTTCGAGCAAATAGTGCATTGTTGCTGATTTTGAAAAGGCTGAATTTTTATTCCGTTGCAGTAATGATTCTAAATCCGCCAGAGTATCCACATCATGCCATTGCGGCAGTAAATACAAACTCTGTCTGTGCTGTTTTAATATATTAACCGTCTGCTCAAATACTTTATTGCTGCTCCAACTAACTCGCTCAAATGCCTCAGGCAAAAAGGTGTTTCTTGTGAAACCTATCAGGTAATAGCCGCCATCACTGCTTGGCCCTATGACCACATCGTGAGCATCGAGTACGGATAACGCGCCTCTTAGCAAGACCTCCGGCAAATCGGGGCTGTCCGAGCCGATAACGATAACGTCCTTGAATCCCTCACTAAAGGCCTGTACAAAAGCGTTTTTCATTCTCTGGCCCAAATGCTGACCAGCCTGTGGAATATACGAATACTCTTTTCCAAGCCACTGCTGAAACTGGTCTTTACTATCGGCTGGAGCGAAAACGATTTTGAAATTTATATTTAGATTTTGCAAAGTAGCCAGGATGTCAAGAGCGAAGTTTCTGTATAGTTCAGTTGCTACAGCAAGGCCAAGGTCCTTAGCCAGACGGGTTTTAACTTTCCCCGGAGCAGGATATTTCACAAAAAATAGAATACAATTTTTATTGTCACTTTCCATTTTTCTGTTCGTTCAGTGACCAGTCATAATCAAGATATTTAATTCTTACAGCCTTTTTTGAAGGATCAAAGAAAGCATGGTCTTTATCCAAACAGCTGCTTACAAACTCAAGAATCGCTGCCTCTTTATTACTGTACTGAATGAAGGTTTTTTTCTTAGCTGTGGTCTTAACAAAATCGTCTCCGAACCATTTGAAAATTGGTGATATATGCAACACCCTCTTTCTGGAATCAAATTTGTATTTCTCTGGATTTGCCAGGAATTTTCTGCTCTGGCCGTCAAGCTGCCGGTCTAATATTTTGCCGATATAAGGTTCATTACGTAGAGATGGACAACCCATAGCTGCACAAACCATGGCCATATGTATTCCGGGTTCATCAAAGTCTTTGCGAAGGATTCCGTGCTCTATATGTTTTAACGTGTAGTCTTTTCCCATTACCTTGAAAGTCATCTTGTCCCACACCCCTGAAATCTGGCGGATACTATTCCTGGGATAATATATCGATTTAAAAAAATCCGGCTTTATAGGATAGTTATCTATGATGGCTTTTAATGTAAAAGCGTTGTAAGCATTGAGCCAGAAAGCAATTTTCCCCTTATCACTCCATTTGCTGTAGCTGTTTGGATCCAGGTTGCTCAAAGTGTCGAGAAAAGCGTTAAGTTTTTCAGGTTTGGCTTTTAGTTTTTTGTAATTTACCATGCCTGCGGCATCAACATAGTCGCTAAGAACAATAGCATAATCGTCATATAAAACCGCTCGCCGCTTTTTCTCAACCCCCTGAACCAAATCACATACGAGGATTAGAAGCCATAAGATTGTTATGAGTTTGCGACACATCGTAATCCTGTCCACATTTAATTTTTTTAAACTCTAAACAAGTGCTCCCGTACAACTCGAGCCGGCACCGGCAGTACAGCAAAAACAATGCTGGTCGGTGATTATTTCAATATTTCCCTGAAGAACATTATCCAGTTGTTCAATCGTAATCGGTCTGCCTGAATTATTCGTAACAGGCAAATTCAGTGCCTGGTTAAAATCGCAATTGTAAACTATTCCTCTGTAATCAATGCTTAAAAGATTACGGCACATAATATTCTTAGCTGCCTCGGGGTTAAAATTTTCCACCAAAAGCTGCAAATACTGCTCAAGCTTTTTATTTGCCTGTAGATACTTTCTAAACCTTCCAATAGGTGCATTAGTTATGGTAAGAAGATTATTAAACTTCACGCCGTATTTTTCACCAAGTTCTTTCTTGTAATCTGCTTCGAGCTGTTCCTGCTGTCCAGGCAAAAAATCCGCCCCCGGGTTATAAACAAGATTAAGCTTCAATTGACCATCTATGCCATAACCTAACTGGTTTAATAATTTCAGCGCTTCAATGCTTTTTTTGAAGACGCCTCGCCCTCGTTGCAGATCCACGTTATTGTCTGTGTAACAAGGTAGTGACGCCATTAAAACAACTTTATTTTTGCTGTACCATCTCGGCACCCAACTCAGGCCTGGTTCAAAGAAAACCGTCAGATTGGTCCTGGCTATAATCGCAGATACCAGTCCACAAATGCTGTCCATGAAGAATTTGAAATTCGGGTTCAATTCCGGGCAGCCACCTGTAACATCCACACAAAGACTCTGCTGGATATGTAGAAAATCAACAATTTTTTCCATCACTGTTTTAGGCATTATCTTTTTGCCATTTGGCCCGGCCTGAACGTGACAGTGTACACAATGCTGATTGCATCTGTTGCCTAAATTGACCTGCAATATTTGAAGCTGATCAAACCGCAACAATTTAGTATCAATGTTTTTTAGTTCTTTTTTAAAATCTGTAATCATTTTTCGTTATTTATCTGACCGCAACAATTTGAACCTGCCGAATTATCAGCATTATCCTGTTCGATATTCGAACAGTTCCCAAATGCCCCAAAATGCTCTTTGAAACTGCCGGTAACCTGAAAATATTGCCTGAATCTTGTTTCAGAGAGCATAAGGGCGGTATTGCCACAAACTCTTTCGGGTTTGTTCCTGTAGAACACATGGTCGTTATCGAGTTCAAACTTGAACGGCGATTGTGGTATCCGACCATCGTAAACAGCCATGTGACCATAGTCTTCACAGCCATCTTCCAGTCCTTTGAATTTCCAGAGACGGTACGTAATGGAATAGAACTTGATGTTTCCAACAAGAGCTTCAATTTCCTTATTGTTTATGTCAATAGCTTGCTTAGAAACAACGCGTGGGTCTGAAAAACCAACCTTCCGTGCTATTCTCTCGAAATCCTTATAATACAATGCCCCACCCAGACATTCACTTCGCAGAATTGGATATTTGGATATTTCCGATGGCACCCGCCTGTCGGTATAGATATCCGCAAAATACATTTCTCCTCCAAATTTCAATACCTGATAAGCATTGTTAAAAACAACTTCTTTGTCTTCTGTAAGATTAATAACACAATTAGATGTCACCAAATCGAGCGACTCTTTTTCAAAAAACTCCGCAATATTCTCAATATAATCCAAAATGAATTTCACATTGGGTTTGCTGTAGCCGAACACTTCGGTTTGTGAGCCAACATGTTTTTTGGCTATAGCTATTTGGCTTTCTGTCATATCAATACCGTAAACAAATCCATCGGAGCCGGCGAGTTTGGACATTACATAGCAGTCTCTTCCTGTACCGCACCCAAGGTCCAGTATTTTCAAGTTCTCTAAACATAATGGAATCGGTGACCCGCAGCCATAGTATTTGTCTTTAATCTCATCATTAATAAGATTTAAAACCTGGCCAATATGGTCAAGAGACTCTTTTGAGGCACAACAGGCATCAGTCTTCAAATCCGACGTTTTTTGAACTACCTGGCCATAGTAATTTTTTATATCGGCATATTGCAAATCGGCCGACGGTACATCAGTCTTCGCATCCATTTGAATTTCTCCAATAGTACTTTGCGAGTTTCGTGGGACTTACGCCCAGATAATATAAAGCGACGAATATCTGATTCCTCACAGTGGTGTAAATCGCACCATCGCGTTCCCATCTTCGCGCCGATGTAATTACTTTGTCAGGCAATATACAGATTCTTTTACCATCCCTTTTTATACGACGCATCAGGTCGATGTCTTCCATCAATGGGATTTCTTTGAATCCCCCGAGCCGGTCAAAATAGTCTTTCCTAATAAAAATAGCCTGGTCACCGTACGGTATTCTATTCAGGCGAGAGCGAAAACTGGCACGCACTGCTATATATTTTAGAAAAAGTCTCTCCGAGTCTATTGCAAGGCCAAAAGCTCCTCCAACATACTGCTGGTCTTCCAAAACCCGGCTGATTTTTTCCAAGGCCATTTCCGGCAGTCGTGTGTCAACGTGTAAAAAAATTAGTATATCTCCACACGCAGTTGCAGCACCGGCATTCATCTGTCTGCCTCGTCCCCGACCTGCCTTAATAGCTTTAACTGATTTATCCTTGATGACTTTGATTGTGCTGTCCTGCGGGTCACCATCTACTACTATTATCTCACAATCTCCTTTAGTGTCCTGCTTACACAGATGTTCTATAGTCGAGTTGATTTGACCTGCTTCGTTTAGAACAGGCACGATGACTGAAAAAAAACATTTGCTTGTCGCTATTTGCATGCTATTTTTCTTGCCGCAATTCATCTGCTTTTGCAGCTAATATAAAATCGTTCCTGTTAATATATTAATTAATTATAACCAGATACCTGCCCTGTATATATCAGGACAAGGCCTGTGTTTACTTTCAGGTTAACTACTTTTGCCTGCATCAGGCAATCTCCTACACTCCCAGTTGAGAGCTTGAATTGCAACTTCAATGAAAACAAAGTGTCTCCTGATACATGTAACATAACAGGGCTAAATGAGGCAAAAGAAATATTGAACCCACAACCATAAAATATTCTGCAACAAGAAATTAACCGCTACGGTAAACTGACCCATCCGACAGCCTGGCTGCCGACTTAAACGGTAACTCAAGTGTTAATGAAATTGTTATCCGATCGGTTCCAATATGTGCCTGATGAGGTCTTTTCTGCTAATGATGCCTACGAGCTTTCCTTTTGCGACTATTGGAACTCTTCGAAAATCGTTTTGCACAAGACACTCACAAATCGCAATCACGTCTTCGTCCTGCTCAAAACTCACAACGTCTTTTGTCATAAAGTCTTCGACTTTGGCCGATTCGTCTTTGAGACCAAATAACAGATGTAGTATATCCTTTTCCGTTATAACGCCTGCCAGGGTCATATCGTCATTGACCACAGGCAGGCCGGTAACGTTATTCTCCACCAGAGTTTCTATGACACGGCTGATTGAGGTTTGCTTCCTGACAGTTATTACCTCAGTCGTCATTGGCCATCTCCCAAAAACTGGCAATCCGCCTTGTTCCCGCAGGGAATCTACAAGCTACTCAGGAATTTAAGGCGTCTGTTTAAATAGTACCCCCAAGAGTACCACTTCAAACGACACCCAAGCTCATAAAAAGCATGGATAACGTAAGATATCTTTCTCTCAATTTTATTGAACGTATAAAAAGTCCTCAATCCGGTCGATTTAAAAAATGCTATTTCTTGCCCTTTGGTGTAAAGTACCTCTGGCGGACACGCCCGCTGGTTCGTACCGCCTCACTACGTATGTCACGCAGAGCGTTTTTGAATGTCTCAAGTTCACCCCTGGCAGCTTCATAGTTGATTTTCACCAACTTCATCTCTTTCTCAAGACGCCTCTGAGATCCCATCAACTCTTTGTTGGCGGCCTGCTGGTCGGCAAGCTGAACGCGTAAGTCGGCTGCCAGATTGTCGGTATCGGCAAGTCTGGCCTGAAGAACTTCAATATCCTCACGCAGGGACTGGCTGGTTTGACCGGTTACAGTCAGTTTCTTTTCGACGGCATTTTTCAACTCCTCAGAAGTATGCAGACGCCCCTTGAAATCGCGCACCCGCTCATTCAAATCTTCATTGGCTTCGGTCATCTGGGCAAGTTTTTCACGCGTTTGCTCAGCATCAGATATCTTGTCCTTGAGATTTATTACCTGGGCATCGAGAGCCATTTTTTCATCTTCAAGTTCCTTCGTGTATGCTTGCGCAGAATCTACCTGGTCAATAAGTGAGTCCCGCTCGGCAGTAACATCCTCAAGTTGCGGCTGAGTCTGGCCAAGCAGGTCGGCAAATTTGCTCCGTTCTTCTTCGGCAAAGGAGATGTCTTCTCGTAACTGTTCAACCAAAACAGCCTGGGCTTCGAGTGAGGTAACCTGTATCTCTAACTGAGTACGGGCCTCCATCTGTTCTGCCAGTTTCTCCTGAGTTTCATCGAGTTCCGCTTCCAGGACTTCTTTCAGCTTAAATGCCGTCTCTACCTGTCCTTCGAGACCCTTAACAATGGAAATGATGCCGGCCCTCTCTTCGGAAACATCGGCAAAGGCTTCTAATTGGGCTTGGCCTTTGGCGGCACCGCTTCTGGTCTGAGACTGCAGAGTATCGAATGCGGTAAAGACAGCACTGTCTACTGCATCAAGCCTGGAGGCCTTTTTCTTTGTGAGTGTTCTTTTCCGTGCGACCGGATTAGCTTTTACACTTGTCTTTTGTTTCCGACTTTTTGCCATCAAATGGCCTCCTTAATTTGTTGTTAGCAAGGCCCTTGTTAGCCGCACTATGCGCCAATGACCATATCGATATCGAAAAACGACCTTCAGTTTTTGGTCCAAAACTTGTATCAACGCCAACAGAAATATCCATATTTCTTGCCTATGTAGCTACAGCTTCTAACCGCTCAGCTTTCCACCATTGACGCCATCGTACAATCAAATGCTGAAGGGACTCTTCGTTTCTTGGAAACGGTCCACTCATCCGCTTGCCGGTGATTGCTTTTAAGGCACTGAGAATCGCCTTTCTTATTGATTCGACAGGATCATTCAACTGCTCAATTAGACACAAAACCACTTGCCTACTATGCAAACTGCCCATTGCCTCCACTGTTGCCCGACGGACGGAGGCACTGCTGTCGTTCAGCAGCGGTAACAACTTTATGGCAAAGGCTTCCTGGCCAAGCCAGCCGATACAAGTAACTGCCCTGCGCCTAACTTCCTCGTCCACATCGGAAAACACGCTTACCAACTCAGAGGTACTTGCTGCCCCACCTAAACGATATAATCCCCATACCGCCGCCAGACGCACCGCAGCCGCCTTATCAGCCAAAGCGCATTTAACTGCCTCTAACCCTTCGGCCATCTCCAACTTCGTCAGGCTATTGACACATTCCTGTCGTACTTGCGGCGACGGCTCTCGTCTCATATGAGCGGCAAGAGCCCTGACCGACAACGGATGAGGGAGATTGGCGATTGTTTTAGCCACGTCCAGACGCACAGCAGCATTTTGACAGGACAGGTCGGAAAGAATTGTTGTGAAAATAATCCTGTCGGTGGCATTAGGGAAAACAGCCGTTTGCACATCCTCGGCCGTTACCTCAGCAAAGTTTGGCACTTCAACCTCAATTGCCTCCTCAGACAGCTGTTCTTCTATACTTAAATCCTGTTGCTCAACTGATTGAACAACAGCCAACTCTATCGCAGATTCGATATCTTCCTCGACCACCACGTCAGCAGGACCTGGCATCTCAGCCTCAAACACCTCCTCGACCGGTTGCTCTTGCATTTCTACACTTAGTTCCTCAATCGATTGAGCAACAGCCGGTTCCATCATAGATTCGACTTCTTCCTCGGTCGATACTACCTCGACCTTCTCTTCGACCTGGTCGGATAACGCAATTTCTTCTTCTGATCGAACATCATTAAGCTCAGATGGCGGCTCAGACTTTGCGGCCTCCTCTTCGCAAGACCTTTCTAAATGGTGTTGGGCTGCAACAATATCGGATTCCAATCCAGTTACTCGTGTCTTGGCCTGGTCTTCCCGGGCTGCTGCCTCATTGGCCTTATTTTTTACCAGCTCCAAATCAGATATCAACGATTCCTTCTCTGCTTCTAATTCTCTAAGCTGAGATGTAAGTTTAGAGTGCGTCTTTTCAGCTTTACTCTGGGCTTTTTTCGACTCACGCTGAGCTACAGTAAGGTCCGATTCCAGCGCTGCTATTAGAGCCCTGGCTGCCTTTTTACGTCCTGTTTCCTGCTCATCCGCTGGTTTGAGGACAGGTGCTTCAGATGTGGGGGTGTTCTTTTTATCTCTTGCCGGCATAAGAATTTTTAATGGCCGCCCAAGCCAATCCTTTGCCGATGTTACACTCTTAACACCACAGCCGGCAATTTTCTTGCTGATGACTACTGATGTTCCAGCAACGGTACCGGCTTGCCTGGATACAACAGAAACTATTCCTGAAGCCCCTTTACCCATTGTCTCGCACTCCTTTTGAACCGCCTTAAGAATTTGCGGTATGGTCTCTCTATTAACCACCTATTCCAGATTCAGGTTTATCAATAACCTGCGCGGAAGATTTTTGCGCCCTGGTTGTGGCTTTCTTCTTTTTAGCCGGAGATTGTATAGATTTCTTTTCGGATGCCCCGCTCTTGCCTGAGGAGCTCGTTCCTTTTCGTTTTGCCACTTTTTTCTTTTTCTTCTTTGTTTTAGCTACTTTTGCCTCCGGCCTGCCAACCGCTTTTTTCTTCTTTTTAGCTGGAGCTTGTACGGATTTTTTCTCAGGTTCAGCCCCCGCCCCCTTGCCTGTCGAGACTGCTGTTTTAATAATGCGCTTGCTCGTAACAACTGCGGTTCCAACCAAAGTACCTGCAAATTTGGATATAGCTTCAATAACTTTCGGAGGTTCAGCTTTCTGGCTCTGTCGTTTAGCCATACTCAATTCTCCTTCATTTAAATTTTATTTGTATTCAGCACTCAATATAAAGTCAGGACACTTCAATATCCTTCACAGAATACAAGAGTTTAATATCAGGTACCTGACTGTGCGGCCTGTTGGGATTGCATGGCATTAGTGTATCCATTTTTGAAAGCTTCTTTTACCCCTGATATTATCTCAGAGGTTTTACCACACACCTCTTCCATAGCGTTCGGATACTTCTTGCGAATGATTTCTGCACCAACAGCGCCGACAAATATTCCACCTATCAGAATTCCCAGGCTCTTAAACATAATATTTCCTTCCCTTTCTCTTTCCGGAAAAACGAATTTGTTCTTTACTTTTCCTGCGTTTCTTCATCGTCAGATTCTGGTGGACACACAGAGTCCACAAAACGCTTTGCGGCGTCTTCAATTTTCTCAATAATATCAGGCCTTTTTGTGCGGAGAAACTCGGTTCCCGCCGCCCCAAGAACTACACCCAAAACTGCTAATCCAATCGCTACCATTTTTGATTTATCTCCTAACGCTGCTCATTGACAAAAACCACTTCCCAGCCTTCTTTAATTTATACTACGATTTTAATCATTATTTGCTCAAGCCAGGAAACTTTGGCTTGAGCAAAACACCAACCAATTGTACTTTGTTATCAAAACAAAAAAACCCAGCCTGCTATCCATTGGGATAACCAGCTGGGTTGAATCTTCTTAGCCGCTTTTAACTGGATTCTGGGAAACTCTAATAAATTTCCGGCAGTCCGTTGCTGGTAGTGCACCCATGTTCGATATATAAGGCTCTGGCTCCCGTTTGCAATAAACTGCAAAACAGAAACATCTCATACATCAATGGATAGCGCAGCCCTACTCACTGAGCTACTAATTTTCCAAAGACCTTTTTATGGTATTATTATATGGCCCTCCAGTTGCTCCGTCAATTTTTCTCAAAGGGACGCTTTATCTCTATCTTCTTTCCTGCAAAGAGCATAACAACTGCCACAACCTTCCTGACCTCAGATTCTACGTAGCCTCATAGTAGATGTCAAGAAGGATTACCCCCCAAAAAAACTATTTTCCCATAAAATCAGACATACTCTATATGTTCGCGAGAGGTCTGCAACAGCCATTTCTTGCCTCTATAACATATATATTATCGGAAGAAAAGGGGTGTCTTCTTAAAAAAAGCTATTTTGCGTCAGACCCCATGATTCAGGAGATATTACGGAATGGGCATAAAACAGGGATTTTAGCAAAGAAACTCCCTTTTTTTGAAGAAAAACAGCAATTCTGTCCAATAATACTTGCGGTAAACAGCTTAGGCCAAATGACAGATACTGGGCTGCTTGTGATTGTGCAAAAGCCTTAGAGCAATATTGCAAGTAGCCGCCATGGCGGATAGTTGAAAATCAGGAAGATAGTTCAGCCTTTGGCTTTAGTCCTTATCTGCGACCTGCGTTCATCAAATATCGCAGGCCCATGGACGATGCTACACTTCAAATCAAGCTCAAATGGATAATGAGCAGGCCGATTCACATCATAAGCCCCAAGATGTCACTGGCGGCTGTGATAAGAAATATGTGTCGGTGTCGCGTGCGATGTCTGCCTGTAGTGGACCAGCAGGGCAATGAAAGCTTTGCTCCGGCAATTTCTGTGATTTGACTGAAAAAAAAGTGTCCCGGGGGTCAACTGAAAACTTGACTTTGAGTCTATAAGCTGTTATAAGGATTTGGTTGCCTATCAGGGATGGGGGCAGTATGCGAATCTTGAGGAGGTGTTAATCACAGCAAAGGCTTGGTCTTTCTGGAATTAATCAAATGGATGATAAACTGGTTGAGCAAACACTGTCACAGTTGGCGGTAATTGCTGAACGGTCTGATGATGGAATTGCCGTGGTCGACCTCGATGGGGTCCTTCGATTTGTTAACCAGGTCTGCGCCAGGATGCACGGATACCAGAACATCGATGAGTTGATTGGTAAACCGATTAGCGTGTTCCACACCGACCAGCAGATGAAAACCGACGTGGTTCCCTTCATTGAAGAGGTCAAGCACAGGGGCCGACTTGCCGGTCCGGTAGAACGTATGAAAAGCGATGGGACAGTGTTTTCTGCCCAGATGAAAATGACCACGGCCAGGGACCAGCAAGGCAAGGCTATTGGGCTTATCGTTTTTGTTGCCGATGCCGCTGGAAGTAACCATAATGGGCAAAAGCCAGATGAACAAGCCGTTGAATCAGCAGTGCTAAATGAGCAGCTCCAGCAGGAAATAGACCAGCGTAAGCACACAGAGCAAATACTCAGGCAGCAAATCGACGAGTTAACCGCAGGCAATAAACAACTCAATGACCAAATTGCCGAACATCAGCATCTGCAAAATGAACCTCAACAAGATTATGACCAGCTTGAGCAACAAATAAAGCTGCAGAACATTGAGTTGGCCGCTGCCAATGAACAGCTTGAATATGAAATCACCAGGCGAGAACAAGCAGAGCAGCGCCTCAATCGCCGGATAACCGAACTAACCCAAGACAGCGAAAAGCTCCAGCATGAAATAGCCCAATACAAGGACGCTGAGCAATCCAGGGAACCAACTGTCGAATCAACGGTAGTTGATAAACAAATCCAGGAGCAAATCGCCGAACGCCAGCAGGTCCAGGACAAACTACAGCAGCGTCTCGACCACCTTGAACAGCATGTTGAGCAGCAAGTCGGCAAACTGGCTGCCTCCAACGAAAAACTTCAGGACCAGATGAGTGAGTGCAGGCAGGTAGAAGCGGGTCTTGAGCAGCAGATTGTCGAACTTGCAACTGCCAACGAGAAACTGCGAGGCGAAATAAGCGAACACGCCTGCTCAGAACAGCTACGCAGACAACAAACTGCTGAATTAACAGAAGCTAACAAACAAATCCAGGAGCAACTGGCCGAACACCGGCACCGCCAGGACAAGCTGGGGCAGCATATCGAGGGCGTTGAGCAACACTTCAGACAAGAAAGTGCCGCGTTAAGGAGTGCCGACGAACAACTCCAAAACGAAATTGCCGAACGCCGACAAATAGAGCATCAACTTAAACAGCAGGCTGATGAATTGACAACTGCCAACGAGAAACTCAAACAAACGTTTGCCGAACAAGAGACAAAGTCAGAAGCTCAGGCTCAGGAGGCAATTGCTAATATCGAAACTGAGCATCAACAACAGATTGCCACACTCAAATCAGAAGCTGAGGAGGAAATAGCCAGGGTCAAAACAAAAGCTGATGAAGCTGCCGAGCAAATAGACAAGGTTAAATCCGAAGCCGAAGAAAAATCAAAGGCCTTTGCCGACCAGATAGCTCAGCTCAAGGGTGAACTTACTGAGAAAGAAAAAAACCATGCGAAACAGATAGCTAATATCAAAGCAAAAGCTGAACAAACAATAGCTGAGGAAAAAGCCGGAGCAAACGAAGCTGCTGAGGCCATTGCCAGGATTAAGACCGAAACCGAAATCTCGATTGTTGAAATCAAAACTAAGTACGAACAACAGCTTAAAAACGTCAAAGCCGAAACTGAAACAAAAATAACCAAAGTCAAAACCGGAACCGAACAGGCAATAAACGAACACAAGCAGACCGAAGTACGCCTCAAACAGCAAATCGCTGAACTGACAACTGTAAACAAAAAACTGCAAAATGAACTCACTAAACAAGAGCAGGGAATAAACACACTGAAACAAAACCGCGAACAACTCGAACAGCGTATTGCCCAGCAGATTGCCGAATTTAGTACAGCCGGCAAAGAACTTCAGCAGGAAATCGCGAAACACAAGCAAATTGAAGAACATCTCAAACAACAAAATGTCAAACTGGCATCCGCTAATAAACAACTTCAACAGACAACTTCCAAACAAAAGCGGGGTGAGCAGCGCGTAAGTGAGCAAGGTTCGCAGCTAAGGGCAATAGAAAAACAGCTTCAGGAGGAAATTGCCCGCCGCAAACAAGCCGAGCAGGATTTTGTTCAACTCCAGGCGAAACTGAAAAATATTAATTCCATTGTCCACAAACACTTGTGAATTAAATGAACAACTCAGGCCTGCAGGCTTGAAAATCGGGTGAAGAAACTCAGAAAGCCTAACCTCGCCGACATATAACTAACCGGCGGGGTTAAATCAAAATGACATCTTGGCTTAAGGAGTCGATTGCCATATTAAGGTACTACCTGATAATGTTGGTCAATTCTTTTAGCATCTCATTGGCGATTTTGATAGTCCTTGAGTTAGCGTGGTAGCCGTTTTGTGCTTCGATCATGTTAACGAATACCTCTGCGACATCGACTTTGGATTTCTCCAATGCCCCACCGTGAATTGTACCGTGAAAGACCCTCTCATACATCAATGGATAGCGCCGCATCTTAAACTGAGCCACTACTTTTTTTGAAAGAGCTTTTGTTGATAAGCGCAATTAGCATGCCACATCGATTCTATTACTAAACCAGCGTTTGTCCCCTTCATTTTGACACCATTATTTACGAGATTGTGATTAAGACTACTATCGTATAAAACTACATCCAACTTACGGCGGTGACTTGATTATGGGCCTTAAAGACAAGTATAATACGAACTTATTTTATTTAAAATTTATTTTTGTTTAAACTCTTTTTTAGTTCTTTGACGATATAATGCCTTACAGGTCAGGTGGAATTACAGTTTTTTTTCGAGGTTCAAGAATATAAGGAGCGCGATTCTAATTTTTATAAAACTCAAATAACTAAAAAGCAACTACCATTGGTAAAACGGCAATAGGAGCCTTAACGGCCCACGAATCTGAATTTGCTTGGATAGTTGTAGCAACTTCAACTTCTGATTATAAGAGCGCCGGGAAGGCACGTCCAAGTAAACCCATTGCCGTGGGTACCAATGGAGTGACTAATCTCGACGCTCTTTTTGATTAAACTACGCAGACCCCCAACAATTTGGTATGAACGTCAAATTGTATCGGTTTATCAAAACAGTAACTTACTTTATCAGTGAACGCAAGAACCAATGTATGCCGTGTGTCAGCTTAAGTAAATTTCTACGGGTTTACCCTCATAGAATTGCGGCAGAATATTAAATTTGGAAAGACAAAAATGAATAGAAAAACAGAATTGAAAAAAACAAAGTGCGGATTGGGGGGGGGTATGAATACAATTGTGATTGCCGGCTTTGCAAAATTGCCGCAGAGTATTGTTGGAAAAAACCTTACCAGTCATATTGCTATAGAGTTTGAAATAAACTCAGCCGATTCTAAAGTTGTAGATATCTATTGCCCGTTGTTATCGTTTGTGGAAAAGGACATTCTGTACCAGACCTGTTTAGCAAATAAAATTGAGACCGGAATCAAGGAAGCTATCGCACAATTAGAGAAAAGATTCTTTGGTTTAACAAAACAAGCAATAATAGCAGCTCTTGAAGATGCGTATAAATGTTACAAAAAAACTTTTAAAGAAAAAACAACCGGCAATTTGAACATAAAAATAGAGCAGTTAATGAACAAATCCAACTGCTCTCGTCCTGTCCGCAAACGCAAATTTCAAGCCTTTAGGCCAGGCATCCAAGTGATTTCCTGCATGCAGGAAATCACTTGAAATCACAGATTTCAGTTCTATAATTGGCCTTCTTGGCCTGAAAAGAGTTGGAAAAATGGCAGAATCAAAAGGCGTAATAAATTCAGGTTCACCACGTACCGCAAACAAATATCTCAACACTTCCACCACATCTGGGCTTTTGATCTTCCGATTGACATCGATAGCCAGGTACTCTCTGGTAAATTCATCAATTACCACAAGCCATTTTACCAGCCGACCATTTTCCAGCCTTTCTGAAAGAAAGTCATAACTCCATATATGGTTATAATGCTCCGGCCTTTTACGATGACAGGCGTTTTCGCTGCCGCCTGTATAGAACTTTTTATTCAGTTGGCCTGCTGCCCAAGTATCCGGCACCGCTAACAATCCTGCGGGTTTTTCGCCCGTAAAAGTTTTGGAGTTTGTCCCAGGCTCATATTCAGAAGTTTCCGATTCCTACCTGTAAAACCGACAGTTGATTAAGCCAACGGTTCACCGCATTAAAAAATAACTGGAAACACCGCGGAAGAACGGTTTTTTTTTAAAACTTTCCCACAATATGGTCGATAAGAATAATGCTGTGCTGTCCGTTGATGTATGAGAGGGTCTTTCGCAGAATGGCAGACACTGCCTCATATATCGGGCGTGGATAGAATACCAGCGGGCGCCGCAGGGGTCTTTAGGACTTCTGGGGTCTAAAGAAACGGGTAAGAAATTCAACCCGGCTGGTTATCCAAATGGATAGCAAGCCGGGTTTTTTATGGCAAAAATCCATAACAATAAAAATCGATGATAATGCAGGAAAGCAATGAAAGTAAATCGTTACTTCTTATACGACCGCGCCTCTCGCGGAATATTTGGGTTTTTAGGATATAAGGAGAAAATCTTAGAGCGTAGTTTTTGAAATCTGAATAGGTTGGAAGCAACTGTTCCTTAGAGTAAAACGAGAACCCGGGCCCTTGTGGTTCGTGGCAATTTATGCGGGCAGTCGGTAAGAGCTCGACCTGCCAATTATGGGAGTGTCGAGGACGCTGTACCGCATATGCCCATTCTCGTGGGTACTCCAAGGAACGGTCGGACTCGACACTCTCTAACCAAATATAGTACGGTCCGGCCGCGTTGTTTAATAGCGTGTGAAAAGGCATTGAACCGAATACTGATTGGCAGAGGCGGCTATCGACAGTTTTGTTTCAATGCTTTTTTTTATGCTCTTTGATTAATGAAGTGGTTTCCGGGAAATGGAACGCATCGAACTGGATAACAGGAGATTTAACAAAACGCATTTGTTATATGCTCGCAGACACCCACGCCAATGACCTTTTACATTGTGGAGGGCGTGGCATTGCGGGAACGAGAGATAATGGAAGATAGGATTGCTAAAATTCCTGATTGTGAAAGAAAGCCACCGCCCTGCTGCGATATAGCTAACGGTCCTGTCCAAGCCAAAATGCGGCAGAGTGGCTGGCGTTTTGTCTGACGGGGAACTGGGTTCGCTGCCTGTCCTGGTTGTGCAATGCACACCAAAAGGGCCTGTTAAGGACAGGCAGCGTTATCCCCGAATGCAATAGTTCTTTGAGGCCGAATGTTTTGGGAGAGTTTGAATATGATTGAGCAATTATGTGTTAAAGCGGTGTTGTTTGTGGCTGTAAAAGAAGTTTTTGAAACAATGACTTTTATGTATATAGAGAAATCCTCTGAGCCGGAGGGAAACATAGAAGGCACGGTACTGTTAAGTTCAATTACTTTCAAAGGTGACTGTGACGGCTGTTTGACTATTTGCTGCGACACTTTCTGTGCCCAGGCTATCGCAAGAAATATGCTTGGACTTGATACCGCCGTGGAACTTAGCGAAGAAGAAATTTACGATGCTTTTGGCGAAGTAGTCAATATGGTCATGGGAAGCGTAAAGAGGCGTCTGGAAGATGAATTCGGCCGTTTTGAAGTTTCGATACCTACTGTAATCACTGGCAGCAAAATTCATTACAACAGAGGCGAAGGAGTAACCGAATTATCTATCGACATCAACATTGATGACAAGTATCCAGCCATACTTACATTCTTGTACAGAAAAAACGATGAAGCTGTTGAGGCATTAACAGAGGAAATGTAGGGGGTAATATTAGACCTGGGGTTTCCACCGTTTATCGGTGGTGTCAGGAATCTACGGTTTATATCCCTGACACCCTCGTGGTGGAGTCGTGATTTTTATTGGGGTTAACCGGCCTTCTCCATACACAGATACTTGAAGCTATCTGTTCGTCCATGGCAATGTTGCTGCCCTCGCACTCAACTACATAGGACGGGTATCTCTGGTGCAATGTAACAATTGCCCCCGGTCTTATACACAGGCTGTCTATTTTATGAAGTTGCTGGTCACTTTTGCAGTTGATATAGGCAACTCGCGCGGATTGTCCCACCTCTAATTCGATTAGCGGTACAACAGAACTCTGAGCAGTCTGGCAGGATTCTTTGCAGCATTGGCCCTGGGGTATCGGTGAGCCGTGTGGACAAGCCTTTGGATGGCCGCCTTGAGGTCTTTTGTTCCTAAGCCTTTTATGGCGATTGACTCGATGACAGGAACACCTAAGGCCCGTGACAGGCCGGCTGAATCAATCCATATTCCCTTCTTTGCGGTCTCATCTATGGCATTGAGTGATATTACCAAAGGCAAGCCCAGTTCCAGCAGGTCCGACGTAAGTGTCAGTGATTGTTTCAGTCGGTTGGCGTCAATACACTGGATAATTACGTCCGGCGTCTCTTTGTATAACATATCCCGAACCACAAGCTCCTCTTCAGAATGAATATAAAGGCAATGCAGGCCGGGCGTATCAATGACCTGGCAAGTTTGGTCCTCAATCTGGCAAGTCGTTCGCATCATCTCTACAGTTGTGAGTGGATAATTGGCGACCAAAGTGTATTTGCCGGTCAGATTATTAAATACCTGACTCTTGCCGGTATTCGGCAGGCCGATAATAGCGATTTTCTTAACCGGTCGGGATATATTCGAGACCTCTATGCTCGAGTTGTTTTTTCCGTTATTATTGCTTTCCATTTTCACAGGAACAACCATTCCGCTTTTTTTTCGCTTCCCTGCAGTACCAGCAACAGAACTGTTCTGATTTAACTGTACCTTATTTTCAATTTGCCAGGTATTGTCAAGATTTTTTCCTGCTTTTGCGGGTTTGTTTTTTCAGCTCTCCTTTCGGATTTTGCGATTGTTTTTTTCGCATGGCAACCGTTGCCAGTGTTGCAACTGCTGCGACTTTTGCCAGTGCCAACGAGATAAGTATTCCAATGGCCATTTCATTAGCTCCATATTAATCCGACAACCCCTGCGCCGAGTAAAACCCATATCGGATTTACTTTGTACTTAAACAAACAAATAATGCTTAATGCAGCAATTAGAACTGTCTTTGCGTCTATTAAGGAACTTCTGCCGATACTAACACCGGCATCAAAAACCATACCGATAACCGCAATCCGTGCGCCACGAAGAAAATTTGCCAAGATTTTATTTTCACGGAATTTTTTTATCGCTGCTGTAGCAAGGCATATCATCACAAACGACGGCAAAATCACACTTGAAGTAGCAACTATGGCGCCCAGGATTCCGCAGGCTTTATACCCTATAAATGTCGCGGAGATTATGACCGGTCCCGGTGTAATTTGACCCAAAGTCACCGCGTCAATAAACTCTGTCTTTGTGAGCCAGCCGTAATTGTTGACCACCTCGTTTTCTATCATTGGGATTATGACGATACCGCCACCAAAAGTGAAGGTACCAATCTTGAGAAACACCCAGGACAGTTTGAATAATATATTTATCATTTTCAGTTAAGGCTTTTTCGGATCATTGTGATAAATAACAATACCCACTAATCCACAAAGTCCGACTATTAAAACAATATCGAGTTTAAAAATTAATGATGAGGCAAAAGCCCATATCAGGATACAGAGTTCTCGATAGTCTTTCATTTCCGCTTTAGTGAGTTTGAGAGCTACAGACAGTATCAAGCCGGTAACAGCGGCACCGAGACACTGGAGTATGCCGGCAATTTTAGGCGTTATGCTGTATTTGTCATAAAGCATAGCAAGTATGAGCATTAGAACAAACGACGGCAGGATAAAGACAACCGTTGAAATCAGTGCGCCACGCCATTTCTTCAGTTTGTATCCTGTATAAGTTACAATATCCATCGTTACCGGCCCGGGCAAAACATCGCCCAATACCGCCCCTTCGAGAAAATCCTCATGAGTCAGTATCTTTTTTTCACGTACTAATTCATCCTGCAAGAGGGTAAAGACCGCCATAGGGCCGCCAAAACCAAAGCATCCGATTTTGAAAAACATAAGCCAGTCTTTGAATTTCCCGATAATGCTGCCATGTTTATCTTTACTTTTGTGCGATTTCAGGTATTCGGTTTTATAAAGAACAGCCAGTGATTTCTTTAACTCTTTGGCCCGGTTTTTATCACCGGCTTTGCGATATAATTCCCACGCCTGCTGCCAGAGGCCGGCTGCACGTTTCATGCTTTCGGTCTCCTTAACCTCGGCAGAACCAGCGAAAGCCCGTAATCCCTGAAGATACAATCGCTCGGCTTGTTCTTTTAGTTTTTGTTTTTCCATATCAGTGGGGTTCGGCGAACTCATAGGCAAACACTCATCCTTACTTTGGTGGTACTATTACACCTTCCATTTCACCTTCGCCAATCATCACTACAGCTTTTACTTTTGTGCCGTTTCTGACAACTTTCACCTTTACGTTCAGCTCCGGCTTAGTGCGAGCTACGACAGACTGGAAATGCTTAACGTTTTTGATTTTACGACCATTGAACCGCACAATTTTATCACCGGCCTGCAACCCTGCTTTTTCGGCGTTGCCGCCGGGATATACGGATTGAATTATCACGCTTCCCTTGCCTTGGGAAGCGCCTACTTCCAGAGCCAACCCTTTAGTTAGTACGCGTTTTACAGGAATACCTCTGGCAGCAGTTGAAGTCTTTCCCCAATTTGGACTATAAATTGGGCATCCAGGAACATTGCACCTTCGGTTAGCGCCAAGAAAGCCGGGGCAATAGGGACATTGAGTTAAAGCTGTATTCTGGAGTTGACCTCCTTGTGGAAACGACTGACCGATAGCCGAATACGCAGGACCCTGCCCAGAGGATGTTACGATTCCATAGATAATGATTCCAAAGACAAAAATTATTATCGTCCAGAGCCAGCTTCTGGTCCTTTCAACAAAACAATCCGCCGGTATCATTTCTTCACCAGCGCTCGTGCCGGATTTTTTATGCCCGTGGTACATATATAAGCTTAATCACTTTCTGCGGTCCTGGATTGATAGGCGGTTTTGTGCGTGGGGTCACCGGTAGCTGTAAGAGGAAGCAGCTGTACGGAAACATCTGAAATATCTTTCATTTTTCTAAACAGGACATTTTTGATTCTGCCGACAGTTTCCAAACCCTTGCTCAATATCCAGTCGGAAGGAAGGAAAATATCCACATCAACCAAAAGGTTTCGCCCGGCAAGTCTGGCTCGTACGTCACCGACCCGTCCAACGCCTTCGATATCTTCTATTAAGTTACGTATATGCCTTTCTTCCGAATGCAAAGAAACATCCATCAGTCCCTTGACAGCTTTCTTTGCGCCATCCAGGGTTACTTTGATAATAAGGATACAAATGACAATTGCCGCTATATGGTCAAGCTGTGAAAAGCCCAGATTGCTGCCCACAACGGCAACTATTACCGCTACTGATGTTCCTATATCGGCGCGACTTACCTCTGCATTGGCTATAATAGCGGAACTGCCGAGTTTTTCCCCTGCGCAGCGGCCATAGCCGAAGGCTATATAATTAACAATAATTGAGACAGCCGCTGCGACAATCGCTATCATTCCCGGCGGTTTCTCGGGTCCGACCATTACCATTTCGCTGAAGGATATAAAAATAAAAACTATCGCTGCAACCATAAGCAGCATATTTACAATGCCGGAGGCAAGAAATTCCACTTTGCCATAACCATAAGGGAACTTATCATCGGCGCTTCTCGATGCCATTTTCAGGCTTACCAGAACAACGATAGTAATTATGAAGTTCGCTAAAGATTCGAATGAATCGGTAAGAAGGCTCTTGCTGTGACTGATAAGGGCAAACCAGCCCTTCAGCAGAAATAAACCGAAGTTTATGCCTAAAACTATCCACTCTACTTTTCTGCCGCAATTCAGGCAGTGTTGCGGAATCATTTTTCACTCACAAATAACGTTAACATTTCCCAGATGTTCGAGCCTTTCGGCGATGTTACAGCGAATCCTGGCGGATATCGTGTTCACTTCCGCGATTGTTTTGTCGGTCGGCAAAGAGACATACAGGTCAACCCATACACTCCTGCCTATCTGTCTTGTTTTTATATCTTTTATTTCTTTGACGTCGGCCATATCAGATACGAGCTGCTTTATTAAAGAAACGTCATTTTCTTCAATTGCTCTATCTATCAGCCCTGAACCACCTTGATAAAGAAGTTCGATACTGAGCAAAAGCAGGTGTCCGGCTTCGAATACGGCAACAAGGGCGTCGAGAAAACGGTACCCAAGTACCCCTGCCACGACAGCGACAACCACCGCAAGCGAAGAAATAACATCAGCCCGGTGATGTTTGGCATGGGCCAAAATCGCGGGGCTGTTCATATGTTTATATGCACAAATGTTAAATCGGTAGATTATCTCGTTAGCGGCAACAGAAATAACCGCTGCTATCAAAGCCGCCCAATGCGGCCGGGCGTGTTCTGCCATGAAGATAATCCTGATACAATCACCCAGCAGGAAAACCGTCGCTCCCAGAACAAGGATACTTGTGAAAACACAGACGATATATTCGGCATTGCCGTAGCCGTATGGGTGCTCTTTGTCGGCGGGTTTTGTTGCTATTTTCAAACCGATGAGCACGGCAACGCCGGAAATCACGTCATGGAGAGAATAAAGGGCACTGGCAGTTAAGGCCCTGCTTCCTGTAAATATTCCAATAACACCTTTGAAAAGTGCCAAGAGGACGCTGTCCCATATACTGAACCATGAGAGCCGAGCGGCACATTTGATACATTTGTCTTTTTCAGGCATAATAGTAGTATTTGGTCGCAAATGTGTATTTGCTCCGAGCCTTCCCCCGCCCGTGAGGTACCTTTGCCCCTGCTCTGGAGGTGCAGCTATTGGCCTTTGTTTTCTTATGTCAATGCCACTGGTTGCTTTTCGAGGAATAAGCCGCAGTGGCGGTAGTTTTTATGCTGTAGCGACTTTGGCCTGTGCCTTGTCGAAACCTTCCACGAACGCCCGCTTTGCTTCGGCTGCGACTCTTGATGTCTTTTTCCCGATATCGAAAGCCGTTTTCCTTGCGTGTTTCAAAATTTTCGGTTTTCTCTTTACAAGTTTGTATGCGACAAAGCCTACGAAAATACCCGCTGCTACGATACCACCACCTATCAATAAACCTTCCTTCATTTGTTACACTCCTTTAACAATTCAAAGTTTTTTATCTTCCGAGCCTAACGCAAGATGTAATTAAATTTCAGAAAACAGGTGCATATAAGCTTTAGGCAACTTCAATGGTTCCGCTTTAATCTCCAGGCGTGTTATCAATTTTTCCGCTATGCCGTTAAGCTCATTTTTTATTATTTCTTTTTCATTCACTGGAGCTTTTTTCAGCCGTCTTACCAGCAAAAGCGATCTTGTTAACTCGGCCAAAGTAGCGGCATTGCATATCTTGGCGATGTCTTCAGCTATAATTGTGTTAACATCTTCGATTTTGCTCAGTTCTTTTGCGAGCGGTGACTGTGAGTCAAGAGCCTCTATCTGGTTATAGGCTGCTTCGGTCAATAAAGAAAACGCCTTTCGTTTTATCAGGTTCATAGACTCGTACCCTTTACCTGGCACTTACACTCGACCTTGCATAACATTTACAACGTCTAAGCTATTGGCCAGGTTTGGCATTAAATCCAAACGGTTATATATTTTTACCACCTCTGCCCCTGGCGCGGGGGGGGGGAGTATGTTTGCATATTTTGGCGGGGCATGCCCCATTCTTCGAGCAATTCCACTCGCATCTCAAGGCGACGCAACTCGAAATCCCGCTGTTGCTTCTGGTCCCAGAGGTACATGAAAACGACAATCAGAACCACCGCTGCAACAGCAATAATAAGCGTCTTATTACTGCCAACATTCAATGTACTTTTGTTTTCCTCAACCATAGTTTAACCCTTATTTTCTCCTGTTCGGTTAGAACTTTCGTTAACGGTTGATTAACTCGCCGTTAATCCCTGTCCGCTCAAACACCCAAATCGTCTGTCAGGCTTGCGCCTTGAACTAAAGCGATTACAGGATTTTTCCACCGCCTTGGCTGGTTGTGTTATTCATTCGTCTGTTCTGTCGCGGTGGAGGCCATTCTTCCCAGACGCCCATTTGTGCTTCAAGCTGCTCTAACTGCAACTCGCGTTTTTGCTGCCTGTCGAGGAAGTACATGAAAACAACGGCGAGGGCCACAATGGTAACAGCAATGATAATCGCATTGTTGTTACTGCCGGTAGCCTTCTTCGCATTTGCTTCAGCCATAATTGTTCTCCTTTCTGCTTATGCCGTTCTTTCGGCTGCTCTTTTCCCTGCCGGCTGATTCATTTTTTTGGCGGTCTTATAGGCATCATACATCGCCCAGATAGCCACAAGAATAGTTGCAGGCCAGACAATCATTCCCAGAGCAACACCAACTGCCAGTATCAGCAACCCTTTAGCTATCTGACCCAGGTATATATGGCCGGTCCCTAATAACAACAAATTCAACAGACAGGCCAGTGTCGGGTCTTTACGCATTTTACGCTCCTTTTTACCATTCCTCTTGATTAAAACTCGCCCATTTAACGACTATTGACGGGCCTCCCGAAGCCCTACGGTGCGGCATATCTAACATTGTTACACCTTTATGTTGCACACTCAAAACACCGATACAAAAAAACGTCAAATCAGGGTGGCTCCATATCTGTGCCGGCTGTATCATCTGTGCCGATAGATTTTACGGAACAATCCTTATTCAACATTTCTTTTACTCTGGAGTTGTCCGCACAAGTGAACGCACCATCCAGAAAACTGCGAAGGTCAACCATTCCTTAAACTCCCTGCGGCTTGCGCAATCTACCACACATAACACTTTTTAGGTTAATGCACTACGCTGCAACTATCCGCATAAATTTCTCAAACCCCAGGGGTTCGAGTTCTCGTTTTACTCTAAGGAACAGTTACTAACTTATCCAGTTTTTAAGAAACTATGCTGTGAAAGCTTCTCCTTTTAATTTTCTGGTTCTTCGTCTTCATCAGGCCGAACCACCGATGGATATTTCAATTCTTCTATTTCATTTTGCAGCCTGCGAATCGTGTCCTTTAGTTTAGACTGCTTTATCAACCCTGAAACCGAGGAGATAATCACTCCTACCAGCAATGAAATCAGTATGATGATAATCACGGGAACCTGTTGGGCCTGCCAACTGAGGAATTGCACAGAAACCGGGTTGGGATTTTGAACGGTCATCAAAATCAATACCAATGCCACTAATAATATAATAATCAGTTGACGGTGCATAACAGCCTCCTTTACCAGCAATAGATAACGGTTATGTATATGCTCGAAATGAGCAGAAAAATCAGCATTAAGGGCAGGCCAAATGTGACATACTCCTGAAACGTCAGCTTTGTAAGGATTTGACTGTCCTTATCAGCAAAGTTTGGCGAATCGCCGACATCTTCAACTGAACCGGCTGTCGATTTGTCCTGTTTTTTTATGAATCTGTCAATCATAGTTGCAGTTACACTGCCGGCTGTAGCTCCGACGAGGGTTCCGCTTGAGCCGGCACAGATACCCAGTGAAAGCGACCACCAGTAAAGACTATGCGGGGCGGCGCTCTTAAACGACAGCACCACCGGCAGAAACAAAGCGGCAGTCGGCCCGGCGTTGAGAAAACAGGTGACAAATGCCCCGGTCCACATCAGTAACAGACATAAGACAAGCAGATTGCCAAAAGAAAGATGCACAATGGCCCCGGAGATATAACCGAGGGCCCCTGATGCTTCAGCTGCGCCTACAAGAACAAAAAGACCCGAGAAGAACAGTAAATCCCTGATACTTACCTTCCGCAAAAGGCTAATCGGCTCACACCCTCCAAAAGCCAGGGCGAGAATTCCACCAGCCAGTGCAACAATTGCCGGCGTCCAATTCATAAAATCAGAAAGCAAAAACCCCACAATTACGGCCGCGAGAATAATAAGCCCCCGCATCAAAGCATCTCTGTTCTGTATCGCTTTGGGCAGGCTGTGCCGTATCCTGTCAAGCAGTTGAGTATCGCTGCCGGCTTTACCGGCATGGTCGGCTAATTCAGGGAAATCGTCATCCGTGGGCTCGAAATTCGAGTGTCCATAGGCGGCCAACGATTGTAATTGCGTGGCATTCTTAAACAAGCCGGGCCGGGTAAACCGCAAAAACGCGAGCAGAACAAACAGTTCCAGCAGACAGATGGGAAACATATAAGAGATAAACTGATAGAACCGAAGCCCCGTCTCAGTACCGATGAGCATATTGGGAAAATCGCCAACCATAGTCGAAGCCCCGCCAAGATTAGAGGCGACAATCATACTAATCAAAAAAGGCTTGGGGTCACAATCCAGATATCTGGACAATCTCAAAACCATCGGCGCCATCAGCATAATGGTGGTAAGATTGTTGACGAACATAGAAAAAGTATACGTAACCAGGCAGAAAAGCCACAGAATCCGCCAGGTATTGCCACCAGTAGCGACAGTTATCTTTTTTGCTAAGTATTTCAGAGCGCCTGCCTCGTCCAGGACAGCTGTAATCAACTGCATTCCAACTATAAAACAAAGGACATCGAGTTTGCCAAGCAGTGCAAATGCCATTTGGTCCTGCTCATAAAAACCAAGATGATGGCCGGTTATGGCAACTACTACCGCACCAAGCACGAACATAACGACCCTGTCAAAGATATTTTTATACACAAAATAATACATCAGCGAAAAAATCAGCACCACCAGCACAACTTCTGTCAAAGAACCGGGGACAGACCGAGCATATACAGGTTCGTTCAAATTCAGGGTAAGAGTTTTTACCTGCCCTTCTCTGAGAACGCCAAGCTTGGTCTTGTCTGCCTGGCACAGTTGCAGGGCTATTTTATCAAAGGAGGCGGAGTCTGTTATTCTATTTCCGTCGATGTTCATAATAACATCGCCTCGTTTTAAGCCGGCGCGTTCAGCCGGTGAATTGTTCCGGATATGATTGACTACTTCCCCTCGTCCGCCGGGCACGGAAAGGTCAGTAGCAATCACCGGATTGACCGGCAGCATCTCGGCTCCCAGCCAACTGCATATCGGTCCACCTGCCCCTTCAGTCCACTGAGGAATCGGCAAGCGTGCCAGAAAACCGGCGCCCTGATCGGCTCGGACTGCATAACTGAAAGAAGAACTACCTACCGGCTTAACAAAGGGAAGAGCAAATCCAACCACTTGGCCTTCAGGATTAACCAATGGCCCACCTGCGTTTTCCGATGTCAACGAAATATCAGTTTGAACCAAATTTCTGTACTTGGTTTTTTCAAGTACCAACGACTGGCGGGTCTTTGTAATTCTGCCGGTTTTAGTTGTCAATTCCCAACCAGAAGGAGTTCTCCTGCTGCCCAAAACACAAATGGCGTCACCGGTTTTAATTTGCCTGGAATCGGCAAATTGTCCGACCTCGAATCTCGGAGCCTCGGTCGTATTGGAAACCTCTGCCTTGAGTAAAGTCAGCTGTGCCTTCTTATCGGTTGCGATTACACTGGCCTGGTACTTGTTGTCTTCATGGTCAACTATACAAAGAGACTCGATATTGTCTGTTAAAGTTGCTGAGGTAAGAATAAGTCCGCGCGAATCGACAACCAGACCGCAGCCGATGATGCTGATATGCGTATCGAAATCCTTCTGCTTGACGGCCCATAAGCTGACTACACTTGGCGCAACTTCAGCGGTTACCTGCTGCGAGTTATAAACCGGCAGTGCATCAACAGGCTCGATTGTCACAGAAGTAAACTTTTCCCAGGTGATACAGGCAAGGATCACAAGAAAAAATACCGACAGAACCATTATCCAGGATTTAATACGCTTTGTTCGCATGTTTAAAGAGTTTGTTTTTCAGTGTCAGCCCTGCAAACGATTGTTATATCTTCCAAATGTCCTATCTCTCGCTGTAAAGTGTTTTTTAGTTCTGCGACAATGACGTTACTTTTCTCAACTGTGGTCATCGGGTTGACCAGAATTTGCATATCCGCCATATAATGTCGCCCCATCCCCCGCGTTCTGATATAATCTATGTCCTTGACACCGCCGGTAGCTATCACCAATTCTTTGATGCGTTTGATTTCTTTAGGCTGTAAAGGCATATCCATCAAGCCGTGCAGATTCTTACTCAGTAATTCAAAAGCTATTTTTCCGACTAAAATCCCAACAAACATCGCTGCCAACGGGTCCAGCGAACGAAGTCCGAATTGAGCACCCAACACTCCAAAAAAAACAGGTATTGATGAGAAAGCGTCACTGCGATTGTCCCAGGCCTCGGCTTCAATCGCTGCACTGTTTACACGCTTGGCCGCACAGATAGTCCATCGAAACAGCATTTCGTTGACTGCTATCGAAATGGCTGCTGCTGCCAGCGCGATAAAGTGTGGCGGTGGTTGACGAGCACTTTTGAGCAGATGACCTATCGACGAAACAGCAATAAAGGATGCGCCGATAAGCAGCACAATTCCGATAAACACGCCCCCGACAAATTCTGTCTTACCATGACCATAGGGATGGGTTTTATCAGCGGGCTTCTTCGCAAGGTATACCGTAACGATTGCAACTGCCGAAACCAGGACATCGGCACCGGAATGGAGCGCATCGGCGATTACCGCAAGGGACCCGCTGATAACCCCTACGATAGCCTTGAATACACACAGAAAAATATTCCCCACAAGGCAGACCCACATCGCCCTGTCGGCACACTTTTTACATTTTTCGTCAACTTTTACTACCATGCTCCTCGACCTCGCTTATTGTTGACTTTCTTAGCCTCAATTGCCACTATAGCCTCCCATTCCTTACCTGATAGTATGACAGGTAGCGCAGAGGCCACGGTAACGGTGAGGGGCTTTTGCGTTTTTTGTTATGGGCGGTGGATTAGGCAGTATGTCGCCGGCGTCTGTGGGCAGTTGACCTCCGGTCTTCATGAAAATGTGGCAGCTGGTGCACGAGCCCATGTAGCGATGCGGCCTTAAGGCCCCCGGCCGTATCGGCTGGGCCGCTTCCATTTGAGCGAAGCCCAGCATTTCCGTATTCCGGGCCGTCATAAAAAATGCCATCTTGCTGCCCCGACGACTGATTCCCACCTGAGCCCGTTCTTCTTCCTGCACGCGCTGCGTAACCCGGAAAAATGTCTTCAGGTCCGGCGTAGGAAAACCGCCGATGGACTGGACCATATCCCCGGCCAGGATGCCGGACTCAGCGGCTTCGAGCGTAACCTCGTCAACCAGCACTCCGGCTTGCCCTCTCGGAATCTGATATTCGGTGGCCAGTTCGGCAGTCAGCGGAATTACTTCCAGCCCCAGCCAGTGCCCTTCGATAAACTTCTTTCCTGCGGCGTTCTGCTGGCGGGGCGAGGGCAGTGTTCCGGTCGGTACCATCGCATTGGTCTGAAAGGGAGACGAACCTTGAGGCGTATTGGAAAGCAGAGAGCGAATATTTGGCGGCTCCGGCTGGAGCCTGACTGTTAATGTTTTCTTTGTATTATTTCTAAATAGAGCGATCTTTATTTTTTCACCTGCCCTCTTATCTGCCAAAAGTGACCAGAGCATGTTTTCATTCTTAATTCTCTTGTTATCAACTCTAAAAATCACATCACCTTCCATCAAACCAGCCTTAGCCGCGGGAGAATTACCAATAACACGATTTACCAGAACGCCGTGCCGGGTCGGCAAATTCAGTTCTCTTGACACCGCCCTGCTTACCGGATAGGTGGATATCCCCAGCCAACACCGCTGTTTCGGAATGCTTTTAACCGCTGTCATTTGCAGGTTAATGGCGGCAGGGGCAGAAATCCCGGACTGATTCGTATTGGCTTTAGCTATTTGTGCATTTGACCTGACTAAGGGCGATGGAACTATCTCTATTAAATCAGGGAATGCCTGCTTTGCTTGATTGATTGGCACAGCAAAACTGATACCGCTGAAAGTCTGGGTAATTGAATAGATAGCAGTATCGACACCAATCACCTCAGCCCGTGAATTGACCAGGGCACCACCGCTGGAACCGGGATTAATCGAAGCATCGGTTTGAATAAGCCCGTCAAAAACCTTATTCCCCGCAGTAAGGGTCCGATCAGTATTACTGATAATCCCCGACGAAGCACTCTGGGTCAAACCAAACGGATTGCCTATTGCCACAACCCGTTGTCCGATATATGTCCTGTCGGAATCCCCCAGTGGTGCGGGCCAGAAGACCTCTTTGCCGGTTGAGTTCATCTTTATAATGGCCAGGTCGAGGTCAGGCCTGCTGTCAAAAACTTTAGCTGAATAGGATTTGAGTAGCTGGTCATAGCTGAGTGTAACGACAATATTATCTGAACCTTCGATAACATGATAATTGGTAAGGACATACCCAAGATGATGAACGATGATGCCTGAAGCACTTTGCTGCCGGCCTCCGGATGTATTGATACCTACCACCGACGGAGAAACAATTCTGATAGCCTGATTAAAGGACATTGGGCTTGGCGTAGCACCGGTCACAGCATCAGGATTCTGTTGGCTGTACCAGGGAAGAGTAAAGGCAGCCTGTCTTACTACAGGATTTGCGTCTTGTGGTCGCGCTGGTCCAATGCTGCCCGGTACCTTCATACCACCAATGTGCATTTGACCTCTATCAGCTTGACTTTGTCGTATGTCATCGGCAAAGTAAAAGGCCAGGATAACCGTGACAAAAATCAGGATTGATATCGCAACAAGCCATGGCCCCAGCGTCTCTCGAGCACATATATCTTCTTGGGTTTGATTTATCTTTATCATGTTTTACACCAAATTATACTGATCTCAATTGAATTTTCCCGTTTACTTGTGCCTTAGGTACTTGTGCCACAGGTATCCGCGGGTAACTTGTGCCACAGGTATCCGCGGGTAACTTGTGCCACAGGTAGTATCTACCTTTAAGGGTATAAATTAAAAATAATTAATTATGGCTTTATTTGCGGACATCTACTACCCTTAAGGGTATGCTTTAATTTTTCATTATCAGATTATACCGTTGGCCTTGACGATAAACGTCCAGATACACTCCATTTCTCAGGCTGGCTTTGTTCATCACCTTTATGAAATCAACAATGGTTTCGACTCGTTGGCCATTGACTGCCTGAATCACATCACCTGCCAAAAGTCCGGCAGCGGCGGCCTGTGTGGCGCTTTCAGCGACAAACAAACCCCTTACACCTTGGGGAATACCGAAAGCCAAAGCTGCTGTAGGCGACAACTCCTCAACTTCCATTCCCAATGCCTCTACTTCACCTGCGCCCACCTCACCCCCTGTCAACGCCCCGGTCAATCCGGGAGGCTGAACAGTGGGCGGTCCCAAAGGCTGCTGTCCTAATGCCACTGCCTGGGCTTGCAGTACCGCGCCCTGCGGCTCGGGCCATAATGCAGCGAACAACTTCACGCTAAGAGACACCTTTTTTCCGTCACGATATATTGTCAACTTCATCTTGTCCCCAACCTTTTTTTTGCTCAGCAAAGCCTCAAGCGCTGCCTCGTTCTTTATACTTCGATTGTCTGCGCGAAAGATAACGTCTCCTCTTTGTAGCCCTGCTGCCAGGCAAGGGGAATTATCATATACTTCCATCGCAAGAACGCCGTAACCCATTGGCAGACCTATGAATGTTCTGGTTTGTTTATCGACCCCACATACGCGCACTCCCAGCCAGGGACGAGTTGCTGTATTTGCTGCCTGTCGCTTCCATCCGACCGGTCCTGCCGCCGGACGCCCTGGATAAAGCCCCTGGCCTCGCTGGATTTGCGCCGCTGCCTGCAATGCCGGACCGCGAGCCCAATTCGGTATATTTCTTCTGAAGGCCCCGGCTGCATTTGACGTGACGTCTATAAATTCAGGAAATGCTGCTTTTGCCGGATCAATGGGACTTGCAAAACCAATACCGCTGAAAGCCTGCGTGGGCGAATAGATAGCAGTAGTGATGCCAATCACCTCGCCATTGATATTGACCAGCGGCCCTCCGCTGGAACCGGGATTAATTGGTGCATCCGTTTGAATAAAATTAGTGAATGTTTTTTTGCCAACCGTCAGTGTGCGTCGGGTATTACTAATAATCCCCGACGTTACGGTCTGTTGCAGGCCAAATGGACTACCGATAGCCAATACTTCGTCACCAACGGACATTGCGCTGCTGTTACCTATCGCAGCAGGAGTAAACACTTCTCCCTTGGCAATTATCTTCAATATGGCAAAATCCAACTCCGGTGCCTCATCAATTAGTTCGGCAGGATACGTTTTGCTGATTTCGCCCAGGGATAATACAACGGTAATATTCCTCGCTCCATGGATTACATGGTGATTGGTTAAAACATACCCGCAACTATTGACAATAACTCCCGAACCACCTCGGCCCAGCGCCTGGAATTGGTTATCTTTCGGTTGCGCCGCCAATTGCTGTGCCTGGGACGGGCCAGGATAAGTACCCGGCGCTCCTTGACGCATCATTTGTATCCCGCAGCTCGGACAACTGACCGTATATGCAGGGACTCCTCTTTGATGAGGAACCTGTGTACCACAATTAGGACAGGCCAGATAACCACCTGTCCCCATTCCCCAGACATATTGTCCGAATCCCGATAAACCCTGTGACTGGTCTGCCGGCTGGTTTTGAACTACTGATGGGTTTTGACCCGCCAGTGCTCGACTCTGAGTTGGAAAAGGGTATCTCCAGGGGACACCACTGCGTAACATACTCGTTCCACAACTTGGACAATTGACTGTATAGCCCCCAACACCCGCTCGACTGGGCATCTTTGTAGAGCAATTAGGGCAGAGCAAAGAACCGGCCATTGCCCCAGCTGAAGTATTATTCTGTCCCCAGGCCACCGGCTGAGATTGGATTGCTGGAGGACCGCCTTGATTAACAAAACTCAACCCAACGTTAACAGTTACAACTGAAGGGATAAGCCTGGCGACAATATTTCTGTAGGAGACCTGTCTGGAAAAAGCTGTAGGCTTGATACCAAGAGCCAAGTTGATTTGTTGCTGCGACTGCGGACCCCACTCTTCCAGGAGATTTGTTTGTATCTCAGCCCGAGCCTTTTGGAAGTTGCGCTGATTCAGGCGGTCCCAATAGATGACCGCAACAACAACCAAAACGATTAACGTCATTAGTATGGTAATCAGGTTCCTGTTATTGCCACCTTGCGTGTTTTCTTCCGTTTCAATATCGCTCTTTGTTTTTTCTTTCATCTTTTCTATACCGCCTTTCGGCCTTTGACTAACCAGCCAACAGCAGATCTTCGAGCAGGTTCGGTTTTACTAAACACCCTTAATTGCATCTGGTGAATCGAGAAAATTGTAAACGTACCAGACAATCTCTACGGCCTCAGCCACATGAAATCAAATCATCGACCACAAGCGGCCCGTTATACCAGCCAGCTTTGCAGCTACTCTGTACGACCATTCCTTTATTCCCCCGTTTGTTTTGCCCTGTACATCCTTCTTGCAGCGATAGCGACAGTCAGCGCACCACCTATAACCAGCACAAGAGCGATCATCGCCTGGAGGATTTCAACGACAAACCATCCCCAGTACGCCATCGCCCAAACCCCCAGTCCCAGAGCAACTGCACCAATAATTCCTAACTTCATTTTTCCCACCTTTTTTTTGTATAATTATTCATTGTTTCGTTAAGAGCGGATTGGGCAACATGCCCAATATTGAAATACTCTGCTTTTACTTTGTTTGTAATTACACCGAACAATCACTCTTGCGATGTTGTCTTTTGTTTTTCTCTGCACATTCCTCTAATCGCAACGGCCATAGCCAATGCTCCGCCCACGACCAGGCCAAGGGCAATCAGTCCTTCGATGATTTCCACGACAAACCACCAGCAATATATAAGTGCCCAGACCCCAAGTGCCAGAATCACCGCGCCAATAATTCCTAATTTCATTCTTTTACTCCTTCTGTTTTTTACGGTTTCTTCGTTGAAACCATGATGTCCTTCGCTATATCCATTTCTTGTCCGGTTTGTTCCCGGCCAAATGCGGCAACCTCAACGTCCTCTTCTACATCTTCCTGTGGCCCTGTCATATTCAGGTCTATCACAGGAACTTTGACCTCTTCTCCCATGCCCATGTAAGGAAGGGGTTTATAACGATAAACAAATGCGAAGACATTCCCCGGAAATATCGACAGATATTGATTATAAACCTCACAGTCTTTGTTATATTCCTTTTTAGCGTCGGCGATTCTGTCCTCGGTGTTGGCCGCTTCCTTTATCAAATCCTGTATCGAATTTGTAGCCTTAAGGTCGGGGTATTCCTCCGCCAAAGCAACTAATCCGGACAATGCTTTTCCCAATACACTATTTATCTGTGTAGATGATGCTTTGGAACTTTTAATCTTCTTTAACTCAGTCCGGACTTCGGAAACATGTTTGAACACCCCCTGTTCGTAGGCCGCGTATCTGCTTACAGCCGAAACGATGTTCGGAATGAGGTTCTCTCTCCTTTGTAATTCGCGATTAACATCTGCCCGCCGAGCCATCACCTTAGTTTGCCACGTAGCGAACCTGTTGAATTGAAAGACACTCTCTGCGGCAATAAACAGAACAACCAGGACCACCACAATTCTTATAGCCCAGACCGCTGTTCGCCGACTGCTAAGAGCTTTTTTGAAAGTCGTTAACTTGCTTTCCTTTCTGTTTGGCTTTGCATTCATAGCAGCCCCTGCTTTATTGGTATTGGCCGAAGGCTTTAAGTCTTCTTCGTACAGCATCCTTACTATCGCACCAATACGGCTCATCTACAATTTCCACATTTCACTATAATTTCGTTTTTTCTTTGGAAACCCACCGCTGCTTCTGCTACTCCTTTGCTTCTTCGGCTTCTACAGCTTTCTTGAATGACTCCACGGCTTTGTCGTGTTGGCCCTGTCCATCATAAATCAGGCCGAGGCGATAATGATACTTGTCCACATCAGGGGCCAGTTCAACAGCCTGGTTGAGTGATTCGATGGCTTTCTCATGATCACCTCTCTTATCCAGAGCCACACCCAGTGTGTAATGAAAATCATCGCGTTGTGACTCGAACTTAATCGCCTTCTTATACGAGGTAATCGCACTATCAAGTGAGCCTGCCCTTTCTAAAAGAACTCCCAGACGAAAATACACATCCGCTCTGCCCGGATCAAGTTTAGATACCTTTTGCAATGCACTGAGTGCTTCTTCGTCTAAACGCTTGCCCATATAGGCAAGCCCCAACTGGTAATGGGCCTCAACATCATCCTGGTCAAGCTTAATCGCTTTTTGGCATAAAGAGATTGCGTCATCATATCTGCCGCGGCCAACACAACTTCCAGCCCTTTCATGATAAACCTTGACCAAATCTGCCGGATCGATTTGAAAAACAGTCTCTAATTTGTCCAAAAACTTATTCGCGTACAGGCCCAAAATATGCAATCCGAAATTTTCTCTCATTTGACTTTGCTCCTTCCTTTCAGAACATGTACACCACGACCAATGCCATAGCCGACAGTATACAGAACATTTTTCTTCTTGGTTCTTGCATGCTTATTCTTTTCATTACTTGCTAAACGATCTCCACGTTCCTCATCGCCGTTTGTTGTCGGCATCTGTTGCTGACCGTGCTCTCCCAAATCGGAGGATGGGGCCTTTTTTTTCTTAGCAAAAGTCCTGAGTAGAGACAAGGCTTCCGATACTGGTATCCGGTTATGCCTGCCAATGGTCTTCATCGTTTTAATCCTGCCTTTTTTGGCCCAATTGATAATAGTGAAACGCGATACCCCGCAAAGTCTTGCCAGTTCGGTTGTAGTCATGTAGCCGCTTCGCGGTTTACTCCCGTCACCTTTGGAGGGCCTTTTTCCTGCTACAGAAATAACACTCATTGAATTACACCCCCCTTATCTTCCAAAATAGTTTTCATCTCTTTTGTCCTCACAGATTCCTTAATCTCAAAAAACCTCTTTGCGTTCCTATTCATTCCTTTGGTGCTGACATAAGAAGTAATCAAACAAAAACTTTTTATCGCGATTACTCCGTACTCCGTCCCCGTCGGTTGCAATAACACGTTGCCCGGCTCTAAACATTTCGCACAAACCCGTTTTGCAAAGATGCTCAACTCTGTTTTAAGTTTTTTGCAAAAGACTAAGTTTTATTAAAGTTTTTGCTCAGCATTCGCCGATAATAAAGCAAATAAAAAAACCCAGCCAGCTATCCATCAGGATAACCAGCTGGGTTGAACCTTCATGAAACGGTTTTACCGAACCAAAGGAATCTTAAAAAACTCCTGCAGTCCATTGCTGGTACCCTACCCACGCCTGATATATGAGGCTATTCATATATCAATGGATAGCGCAGCACATCCATTGAGCTATTCTTTTTTGAGCTAATCTCTTTTGCTCTTATTTCAACTATTTAACCGAAAGCATGCGGGTCTTCAACAAAAAAAACATTTTTATGTGCGATTTTTATGAATTTTACAAGAGAAGCTCTTTGGCCTTCCTTCCTACCCTCATTAAGCTGTTTTTTGGCAGAATGTTGCAACATTTTCAACATTTTACACAAACCACCCTGTGATACTATAAACTTACAAGTTTTATAACCACTTTCAAAATATAGCTTTGCGACGTTTTATAAAAGTTTTTCCTTGCCAATCGCTCAAAGATCAACCGGTTATCCGCGAGAGCGATCAAATGAGGTAAATCTTTTTTAGGTGATTGAGCTAAAAGCTCGTAAATTTAAAATAATCCCCCCAACATCTGCGGCTATTTTACAGACCCACGATACGTACGAGTTCTCTTGCCAGATTGAGTGACCTTATACAATGTTGCGAGAGACGGCCTTCTTCAAAGACTTTTTGTAGCATCGATACACATCTTCAAGGGCAGCTATTACCGCTCTTTTTGCTACATTAAAAAACCTGCCGTCTAATTGAGTTATAGCCTCTTCAATTCCTTCGGCGATTTCGTTTCCTAAAAGTGAGTTGCGCAGTATCTTTTCTCCTAAAGTAGGAACCGATGTGCAGGAAATATCAACAATGGCTTTATCAGCAAGGTCGACCTCCAATTCTATAGTAACACAACCGCAGGCATCCTTTGCGGCAACATCTTCGGGCAGTCTCGCAGAGCCGGTAATTACAATTGTTTCCGGCCTTAGGTTGCATTTGCTTCTCTTGGTTTTTTTAGAAATAATACTACCCAACCTTCCTGTTGGACGCTCAGGCTTTCCATCCATGGTATCAGCTTTTTTGCTATTTCGCTTAGCCATTATTGCCCCCCCGGCACCTAAGTTTAGATTTTCCAATCCATCTTCAACTGTTAAGCACCCCTTCCCCAATAAAAACCGAAATGTGGCTGTTTTTCTTACATCTCTTAATACGATTTTTTTTATATACTGACGAATAACATAAAACTATTCACTGGATAGCTATTGCTTTGTCAAAGACCTTTTGTACCACCTGTAGGCATCTTCAAGAGCGGCTATTACCGCTCTTTTGGTTGTACTGAAGAATCTTCTGTCTAATTGCGCAGCAGCTTCATGAATAGCGTCTTCAAACTTATTTCCTAAAAGAGCGTTATGAAGTATTTTTTCTCCCAAAAAAGGTATTAATGTGCCGGACACGTCTACAATCATTGAGTCAACAGGGTCTATTTCAAGTTCTATCGTGAGATAACCAAAAACATGTTTTGCGGTAATATTCTCCGGCAATCTTGCGGTGCCGGCAATTACTATCGTTTCCGGCCTCAGGTTATATTGTGAACTCTCTAAGATTTGCTCTTCGCCCATTTTCTACTCCTTTACTAGCACAGCAAAAGTATATCCAATAAGTGCTAAACTGTCAATGAATTATTTTTTGTTTTTTTCTTAATTAATTTTCTAATCGGCCCAATTTGTTTCATTGCTATAGTTAGGATGATCTTCATAGTGAATTCGAAATCAACAGACTGAGACAAATATAACCAATTTTAAGTAGCTATGTTACAATAATTTCTCTAATCCTCCAAAACCCTGAGAAAAACTAAAGTTTTAGCGAACCGTCGCATTTTCCAAAAGCGTCAACTTAGGCAGTTTACGCTGGTTGTTTACTTGGAAAAATTACTTAAACACATGTCTTATATTCTTGAGCAGTTTGTATACTGATCTCAATTGAATTTTCCCGTTTACTTGTGCCACAGGTATCCGCGGGTAACTTGTGCCACAGGTAGTAACTTAAAAATAACCAATTACGGCTTTATTCGAGGACATCGACTACCTTAAGGGCATAGATTCCATGCCGGCAATAAGCGGATAGCCTGTTTGAGTACCCCAAAAGGTTTAGCCGGTTTGAAAAAACTTCGGATTGCAGAACAAAGAACGTCGCCCTGTCCTTTGAAAGCATATCCTTCGTTTCTGGCTCAACAATGCGGTCAAAAAGAGCGACGGATATTGAAAACGTTAAGTGGTTGTGTAATGCTTCAGTCGAAATTGGAGCAGATTGCATGATGGTGGTACCACAGAAACAGCTTCTTCTCAGTTAAAGGAAAGGGAGCTAAATGAAGGTATTCATCCCCAGAGAAACAGATCCGGAGGAAACCAGAATTCCATTGCTTCCTGTGGATTCCGGCAAAATGGTAGAACTTGGCGCTCAAGTCGAAGTGGAAGCCGGCATCGGCGAACCTATAAAC